>RCUJ01000151.1_pt1 | contig 39036 bp, 41 predicted proteins | sample 2166321 | NCBI WGS metagenome assembly RCUJ01 (sample SAMN09932808, study PRJNA488358) | compost metagenome | feature: garden; material: soil; isolation source: compost soil in an enriched community after 118 h of incubation | place: Germany: Experimental Botanical Garden Goettingen | collected... | reverse complement strand
AAGGTTATATGAATTAAGCGAATTGCAGAGGTTGCTTAGCCACGACTGCGTTGTTGCGAGCCAGCGACTCAGTGTTAGCAGGAGCAGCAGGGGTGTTGTATTTGGACAGCTCAGCTTCGTCGAAGTCGATAGCCACTTCTTCAGTAGCTTCAAAACCAACCAGCACTTCAGCAGTGGTGGTAACGAAGGTAGCGATGTAGACGCGGTGGAAGCCGCCGTTACGATCTTTAACAGCTACTACTTCACGGCCTTCGTGTTGACCCACGGTCACAGTCTTGGCGATGAAGAAGGATTGATCGTCTTTAACTTTGACCAGGCCTTTAGCGGAGTTCAGAGCTACGATTACTTTGTTCATGGTGTATTCCTTCTGAGGACGGGAGATTAAAGGGCAGATTATTCTATCCTATTCACCAGAGTAATATAGATCTGAGATTTTTTTAATTGGAATCTTACACTATGTTGTGAATACAGGCAATGTCAACATTGTCCGCAAGGGGGTGATCCAGCCTTAGTGTGTTCTCCGAATCCTTGGACTGCTGGGAAGCAACCTAAAAGGGATTCACGGCTGCCTGTGTTCGCCCGTCCTTCGGGGCGGGCTTTTATTCGCCTACTAACAGGAAACAACATGAACGACATTAAGACCATCAAGACAGTGTTCGATTTCGACGCAACTGTGCAGGGGCTTAAAGAGCTGGTTAAGCATCGTGAAGAAGCTGCTCTTTGGTGTGGTGCAGAAGGGGCGACCCTACTGAAAGAATTCCGTACGGTGGGTGTACACTTACCTCGCCAATGTGGTAAGTCCTTCGGTGCTGTGAAGCTGTTGATTGCTAACGAGAAGGCGATCCTGATTACGATCAGTGAGGACTTCCGCAAACACGTCTCCAGTGCCCACGAGTTCCACACTAAGGAAAAGCTACAGCCTTCAGTGTTGGCGCGCATATACACGGCCTCAGAGGTTGTGAACGCTATCCGTAGTGTGAAGAACCAGCAACAAGACATCCTGTTAGAAGGGGCCAACGAAATCATCGTTGACGACTCCCACTACATGTTCACCGAGCTGATCAAGTCAAACCGTTTCTACCAGTGGCTCGCTACTCGTGGCGGTGCAGACCAGATCGTCGTGCTCCTGTAACAAAAAAAAAAAGAGTGGGAGGGAAACCCCCACTCTTTATGCCGTTTATGACTTGGCACCTGCTTTCTTCAAAGCCGCTGTTACTAAAGCGTTCTGACGAGTGGTGTCTTCAGACATAAGCTTGAGCAGAGACGGACTGGATTTAACCAACGGCGACATCTCCATTTCAAACCGACCACCTTTACGGATATGTAACACACCGAGCTGATAGCCGAATTCGCTACTGGTGAACTCGATGAAGTCCCCTTCGTTACAGTAGGTGATGGCCAACTGCAACATCCGAGGCATCGCGGTATCGAAATAACTATAGTGTCGCACCATGATGACTTCTTTGGATTTACCGCGCATCATGACCGCAACAACCCGACGCGGGATAGGATCTTTCTTTTGTTTTAAGCTGGCCATTCTACTTTCCTTCTAAGGACTTAAGTTTAGTGGGGTTCCCGAGAGAACCCCCTTGAGTTGCTTTACTTCTGTTCGTTGTTCGACTTCTTGACGAAGGCCGCAGTGATCAGGATCTTGACTTCATTCAACGCTTTGATAATAGACGCCGACTTACCAGCCGAGTATTCCAGGATGGTATCGCCCGCCAGTTGCTCGTATTCCGCAGAACGGTCTACAGGCTTGGTTGGCTGGAAGTGCTTCCTGAAGATTGCATCCGCCAAGACGATGGTGGCGGGTTCCAATGTGCCGGGGGCTTTGTTCACCAGTTGCTGTAAGATCGAGTTGATAACTGCGCACCCAACGTCTGGGTTTGGTTCTTCACGCTTCGGTTCAACTTTCGGTAGGTGGTAAGGCATTGCAACCAGATCACCCACCGTCCAACCTTTCACTGAGAAACGACGCCCCCACTGTAAGAAAGCATCGTAGTCAGCAGCATCACCAATAGACCCTAGGCTGCGGACTACACCATCAGAACCACGAGTTACCCAATGGATACTACCGTTAAGTTCCGACCACATCAAGATGTTGCCAGTTTCCAACTTACCGGAGCTGGTCTTCTGTCCACTGAAACTGTCGTGATGGCGACCTTGGAACCGAAGGCTTTCAAGACCATTGTTGTCGGGCCGTAGTTGGATCAACATACGACTGTGGTGGAATGCACCATTGCGGTCAGTGAAGCCCTTTTGACCGTCGTACACTTCAGCACAGTCATCGTAGAGAATCGGGAACGTCGGGCGTGTCGACAAGTACTCCAGAATCTCTAGGCCGCCACGAGCCCGCACCATCAGAAGTACGAACAACTCGTTAGCGTCCTTCCAACCACGCTGACTGTGACCGTAGCCACCGCTGAGGATACCAGAGAACTCTTCGCAGATGCGGACCAGCGGAATCAACTCTTCACGGCGGGCTTCAGGATCGAAGCTGACTTCACCGTCCCAAATCAGTGGGGTGTCGAATTCTTTAGTGAACAGCAGTTGAAAAGCACGGCCTTGATAAGATACCAATACCACAGCGTCAATGGTGAAGACAGCACGTTTCTGGTGCGGCTCAAACACTACGCGGTTTTTGTTCTCGAGCAGTTTTTCTACAAGGGTATTCAAGATCATTGTTTTGCGCCTTCTCAGGGTGTCATAGATAGTTAAGGTGTGTCAGGTTTTACAAGTAGAACACTTTACTGTGGTTATTGGACGTAGCGTAGCGAGCAACGCTACGGGCACTGAGTCCGCTCCCACGGGCAGCTTGGGTGACGTTGTTATACACAACGCCATTCACACTAACCTTCTTGCGGATAGTAGCTTCACGGAGTAATGAAGCTTTCCTCAAGTTCTCACGCTGTTCAGAAGTGAACACGTATCCTTCGGCCACGGTTTAATTTCTCCTTAAGATTCACTTAGGTAATATAGACTTGAGTTTCTTTTGAATGAGGGCATAGCAGGGCCGAAGCCCCACTACTAATAAAGGATGATGCTCACAGGCAATTCGGTTTCAGTCAGGCATTCGTCCACAAGGCGTTTGAAGTCCTTGAAGTAATCCAGTTGACCGTAACCACACCCTAGTGCCGGGATGCCCAGTTCGGTAATCCCCAGCTCTTTGTAACGAGCCACCAGATCTTTGAAGCCCTCTTCCAAGTACTCAGGTTTGCTAGGGTTAGCAAAGTGACGTTTGGTGGGGAACAGTAAGACCTGCTGGCAGGAATCAGGGATGGGGTAAACCAACAGCTTACCCACATCCAACTCACCTGATTTCAGGGCGACCTGATAGAAAGCAAGAAGGCCAGGGGTCTTGTACTTGAACGCTGCGGCCAACCCGTTCCCGAGTGTGCCCCAGGTATTGACTGGACAGGCTACCGTTTGCAGCCCACAAGTAAAGAGAGAGCCCTCTCCTTCGAATACTATCATTTTGGTTTACCCTGTTTGTTCTGTTCAAGCTGTTTGATCTGCTTCTCCGTAGGGATCAGCGACCTTGCAGCGTCTTCTGAGCAAATGCGCAAGACGAGACGATGGATCTCACGAGGGAGGTCTAAGAACTCCGTCAATGTGAAACCCCAATTCTTGTGCACCTCATTAACATTGAACTGGTAAATAGCGCGATACAGAGAACCGTATTCATGGTAGTCCTCTTTCTCGTGTCTACCCACCAAGGCTAGTGGACGTGAACGATCATTAGCATGGTCAAAGATCCCATAGTCAACGTCGTACGCGTCACGTAGCACCAGTTGAGCCGAGATGCTGTCGAGACTCCCAACGTTCTCTAACAGCGTCTCGAGGTTGCCTTTTCGACCTACTCGAGCCAAACCGAAGCCGGGGAGTGCAGTGTGCATGTCCCCGATGTTCGGATTGATTTCTAGAGGTAGGTTTTTGTAAGGACTTTGTTGATGCGTTGGTAGAGAAGGGAAAAAAAAACTCTCGCAACGTCCAGAGGGATGAGGTGAGGGTGTCGCTTCTCGTCCACAGAGGCTTGTGGCCACTGGCACGCTGGGCAGTTGTGTTTCGGCAGAGCCACCATAGAAACAGTAGCATTGTCGATGAACTTGCCGATTTCTTCGATGAAGCGGTTACGCAGCTCTTCGTCACCGGAGAACAGACCAGCCAGACCTTCGATGGTGTCGCGGTCGTTGGAGATCTCTGCATCCGGTACGATGACTTCACCAACCCAGTGACCATACTGACGCATGGTGGTCAGACGACCTTGCTGAGTGATGTACTCGTCGCGCTCGTTGCCCTTCAACGGAACCTGGAATGCGTTCTCCATCATCTGGACGATCGAGTCGATCCAGCTAAAGCCGGAGTTCTCGTAGTCTTGGATTACTGGAGTGCGCAGGTTCATCGAAACGGCTGGAGTCAGTTCGACCAGCTTGATGCCACCGCGAATGTGCTCTTGCTCGTAACGCTTGATGTCCTCGTCGGTCATCCGCTGCTTACGCTGAGTCATGCGCTTACGCTGCCACGCCGTCAGGGAACGGTTGTCGGTGAACACGAGCTTGCCGAGATCCAGCATCTCTTTGATCAGGTGCTGACACGAACCTTCGGTGTTGGAGCACGCCTGGACGTAAGGATAACCGTTCGGGTAGATCGCCAGACCCAGACCCCACAAGATCGTCGGAATGTCCGTGACCTTGATGATCGACTTGAGGTAGTCGATGTTCAGCTCTTTGGCGTTGGTGTCGAACACGTACTGGAACGCGAAGTTCAACAGGTAGGAGTTCTGGTACACCGACGTGTTGGAGAAGATCATACCGTTGGTCAAACGACCCAGTGTGGTCTTGTCGTTGGCGATACGACGTTCCAGTTCGAGGATTGCCGACTCTGGTGGATTCTTGAAGCTCAACCAGATACCGGTGTGCCACAGAGGAACCTGCACGATCGAACCCAAGCCAGTAGCAGCCGCCACACGCAACAGAGCACGTTCACCAGTCAGGACAGTACCACCGTCACCGAACTTGGGACGGGAAGCACCGATCTTCTCGCCTTCGTGTTCAACGAACTGCTGCCAGTCCGAATCTTCACGTTCCAGAGAAGCTGCGAGTGGATTGCCACGCATCAGGGTGTTCTGAGCCAACTTCAGCTCTTGTGCCCAACGGCGCATCGACGGATCACCGGTGGAGTTGATGTTCGGGTAAGCGTCGATCAACTCGTTCAAGTCGAAAGCGTCGCCACCGAGCAACGACAGGTGTTCACCGTCAGCGTCGAAGTCAAACTTCGCAACGTCTTTCTCCGGCACTGGTTTAGAGTGCGGGAACGTTTGCGTGACGTTCGTGTTGGTACGCTTGGTTTCAAAACCCTCACGAGCTTCCGGCTCTTCAGGTTTCTGTGCAGGCGTCGGTTCAGCGGCAGGACTAGCCTGCTCTACTTCACCTTCTTTGTTTTGGTCTTCAGTGGACATCTATAACTCCTAGATGCTGGCGGCTGGGGCATCAGGCAGCGGCTGGATTTGTACCGGCGCTGGAACCTGACCTTGTGAGAAAAACGCGGTGACATTGAACGCCGACGGGATTACGACCAATTGATATGACGTGATCCAATTGCTGTACTCTTCACCGATCGACATCAGGTTGGCCAGGGTATCGGGATTCAGAGTCGGGTCGCCTTTGCGATCACCGGCAATCTGTTCGTGGCGGGTGTGAATAGCGGTGAGCTTGTCGCCGTACTCTTTGACGTCCTTAGCCAGTACCTTGGCGCATTCGAGCAGACCTTTCTTATCGGACACTGCTTTGTTAACCAGCTCTTGGTTTTTGATCAACAGCAGTGCGTGGGAAGGACTGGTGCGCAGGGCGTGACATTCGAGCAACAGAGTGTCCAGACTTTGCCACATCTCCATGGAGCGTTGGGTCTGAACCATTTGTGCTACGTTATTGAATTGACGCTTTGCCATGATTGGGGTTCCTTAAAGCCGAAATAGGTTACGTGCCAAAGAGATTATGAAAGAAAAGGGCACTTTTCCTATAATGAGAAAGTTGTGTATTTATTAACAGGGCGGTATAATGACTATTGATGACCTGGAGTCTTACCTCCAACAACGGGTTTCTCCCGAAGCAACAGAGTTAATGGTTGATACCGCTCGCGTGATGTGCGAGTCTGGTTTAACCAGCCACTTAGATGATCTCGAAGACATGGTTGCCTCTGAGGACATGATCGGTCGTGACATCACTGTACTGCAAATGCGTCAGTATCTCACCTCCACTTTGGAAGCGTGTATCAACCAGTTCGGTATTGAATTGATTGAAGATGCTGAAATCAACTTGCGTCACTTGACCGGGTTGCAACGTGGCATCAACATGATCACCAACTACGAAGACGTTGAGGCTATCGAAGCTTTGTGTCTGTCGGAGAACGATCCCGAAGAGCGCCTCATTGATATACTGGAGATGCTGACCGAATATACATGGGCTGACTACAGTCTGTTGATTGACACGGTGAGTACTTCGTTGTTCACGCGCATTCTGGAACAATTGGTGAAGCCAGATCAATTGGAGGAATCCAACAATATCGGTAACGCTATTCTGATCCGAGTTAAGTCTTTGATCGGTCACGTAGAAGGCCCGTGGTTGCTCGATGAGATCCAAGACGGGTGTGAGTTAGGGTTGCCAGTAGAAGCGATGGTAGAGCGCTTTAAGACCCGTTACGACAAGGTTCTGACGGTCTCCAACGAACTCCATCGCAAGCCACAGTTGTTGGCTGAGCAATTCCTTCTATATATACTCGCTTCGAGTTGCCCAGATGCTGAACTGTTGGCTACAGCCCAAGATCAATTGGAAGCTGTGGTGATGCACGTTCCTACTCTGTCGGCTGCCTCCAAGTGCATCCAACAACTGTTGAGTCAGGTGACGCAATGAAAACTGCTGACTACTACTTGATGGCCTTGAACGGTGGCGCTTATAAAAAGAAGCGTTGGGTTCTCTCCATCTTCAGCGTACTGATCGACTCCAAACCACAAGGTTGGCCGTTTGAGATTGTACGGACAGACAAGAACGTGTTCTTCCGTGACCCTACGGACTTGAACATTCTGATCTCCCTCGACGACGCTGACGTCAACAAACCGGTCTTGAGTTTCAAAGACAAGATCGCGGTGACACCTGAACAGGTTTTGAACCTCGACAAACCAATCACCACCACAGCGGGCAACTTGCTCTTCAACTACTATGCGTTAATTTACGCATTGGGTAAGAAGATCCCGTACATGGAAGGTCGCATCACAGCGACTCAGGTGGAAAAGATCATCGAACCACGGTTGACATCCAACCCGGTAGACAATGGGGCGAACTATGACCCTAATGATCTGAACCCGATCTACGTGAGCGAGTACAAGAAATTCAACAAGGCCATGTTTGGTCTGATGGGTTTCACTCAGCTTTGTGTACCGTCCGCTACGCCACGTACGATGTCAACTGACCCACGTATCCCGGCACTGCGAGATAAGCTCGTAGAGAAGCACAAGGACCGTCTGAACGACCCTGCCATCATCTCCATGATCGACCAAGAGTTGATCAAGATGGATAAAGAGTGGATGGCCAACGATCCTGACGGTGGTGCTGGCTTCTACGTAAACGAAACCAAGTCTTACGACGTTGTGCGTAAGAAAGTGTTCCTGATGCACGGTGCTGAGTCTGGCTTTAAAGACGGTACTGATGTTGACTTTATCAAGAACTCCTTGAATGAAGGTTGGGACATCGAGAAGCTCCCGAGCATGGTTAACTCCCTGCGGGAAGGTTCGTACAACCGTGGTCGAGACACTGCACTCGGTGGTGAAGCTGTGAAGTTCCTTGGTCGAGTGTTCCAGAACACGGTGATCGCTGAGAAGGACTGTGGGTCTACTCTCGGTTGGATGAAAGACTTCACTGAGGCTAACTACCAAAAGTTTGTTGGCTTCTACCGTATCACTCCACAAGGACCTGTACTGATGGATGAGGCTTACACCAAGTCTCAGATTGGTAAACAAGTCCACGTTCGATCACCAATGTTGTGTAGGACTCCGAAAACGGCATTCTGTGAATGCTGCATGGGAGCCAAAAACGCATTGAACCCGACGTCGTTGGGTCTGATGGCGGCTGACGTAGGATCGCAGATCATGGGCATTTTCATGGGTGCGATGCACGGTAAGTCACTGAAGACCGAGAAGTACGACTTCAAAAAGTCCATTTTCTAAAACACTGAAAGGAACGTACCCATGGGTAAGCAACAAACTCCAGCTCCAGCTCCAACCGCACCCGTTGAAGAACAGGTTGTCGATAAATCCCTGGAACAAGGTGAATCCGATGCGGCAGACGCGACTGACGAGGGCGCTGGCTCTACTTCTGAAAACGGCGACAGCACACAGCTCGAGCAAGGTTCGCAAGAAGGCGAAGCGGACGCTGGAGCTGGATCGGACTCCGAGTCATCCGACGATGACCTGGGCGAAGAATCGGACGAAGGTCCCGATGCCGAAACTGCACAGTTGGAAGCAGCATTGGCAGCAGCAGCGTCCGCGACGCAACAGCCGTCGGCTCCGGTAAACGACACTCCTGAAGTTGTCGAACCAGTAGCCCCAGTGGGTTCCGACATTCCTGAATCCGATCCAGTAGCTGCTCCTACCGAGCGCGCTCCTTCGGTCTCCGTACTCAAACCTGTTCCAGTGAAGGTCGACGTGAAAGCACAACAAGCCGAAATCAAGTTCCAACTGATCCTCGACCGCCTGAACGACTTCGCGGCCAAGATGGCTCCTAACGCTGCCATCAGCGAAACCGACGGTAAGGCACAACAACTCGCCCTGTGGCGCGTGATCATGCAAGTGCTGGAACTGGAAGGCGCTGAGTTCATCAAGGGCTTCGGTCTGCTGTTGGACTTCTTCGCTGCTCACCGCGACAAGCACTTCAGCGACAAGTACATCTACCGCTTCTTCGGCCCGTTGGCCATGAGTGCCGGTGAGAAACGCAACTTCAACCGCCTGCTCAATCTGTTCGTTGCTACTGCTGACAAGGCCACCCGTCGCCTCGGCCTGGAACAAGTTGACCTGCAAGCCAGCTTGTCCGGTATTCGTAACACCGACATCCAGCAACGCGTTACTGAGTTCTATCAGATCTAACGCGGCATAAAGGCAAAAAAAAAAGCAGGGGTGCTAAGCCCCTGCTTTTATGCCGTGTGTCAATGGAAGGTGAAGTCCATAGGTGGGCGACCGGTGAGTTTCAGAACACGTTGGGTCAGAGCCACTACTTCAATCATATCCAGCTCTAAACGCCGACACAACTCAGGTGCCATAGGCATTGAGAAGTTTGCTGGGTAGTGCATCTCCAACTGGCCGATAAACACAGCCAAGTAGAAAGGCTTGAAGTCGTAAGGGCTGTCAGCGCTCTTTGTTTTGTCGGGTAGGAAGTTTTTCTGGTAGAACCCTACGTCGATTTGGTAGAAGGTCTCAGCCATCAAGAAACTACCAATCAAAGAACCGAACAATTTGAAGACTTGGTAGGTGAACTCGTCACCCATGGTGCGATGCGCTAAGCCTACGCCACGCAGGAGTTGCTCACGGATTGCTTTGTCCGGGAGTTGATCCACAGTGGTGCTGTAGACATTACACTTACCATCAGTCAGTACCCAACGTGGGGACAACATGGCTTTTACGTAACGGCTAGCGCTGGCACCGGCCAACACTTCACGGTAATCAACCAATCGGGTGGGGAGGTTGACTATGTAATCTAAAGGAAAGCTGAAGAACGATTCAACTACTTTACGAGTAGAGTTCTCGAAATAATGCGTGGTCATACTACACCTTACTCAAGGCTGGCATAAAAAGTGGGGCCTTGCGACCCCACGAGATTAGACGACGTAATCAGTTGATAGGTACTTGTGTCCGACGACCCTACCCGCAAAGTTTTCCACTTTACGTTGGTGGTACTCGATGTGCTTGTCGATGTCGATGCACACAAAGTAGTAGAAGGTTGGCTTAGCATCAGGCCAAATCTTAATGATCGTGTCACGTAGACGACCCATCGCTTGCAAGTTACCTTGTTTGGAACCCAAGGCATCTGTCATCAACACATGAAGCAACTTAGGAATGTCCTGAGCTGTCCCGAGGGATTTCAGTGTCGATACGATGAGATCTGCTTCGAGCATTTCGTCGAAGTCATCTTCTGCCGTATACCGCATGACGTTAATGTCACTGTTGCGCGGTTTCAGGTAGTTCGTGACAATGGTACACATCTCAACCGTAGCACAATAGATCAACAGCTTCTGGTCATCCACACGTATCTTGCGAAAGTTGTGGGTTACAAAATCGGAGATCATCTCAAGGTAAGCCTTGAGGGCTCGTTTGTTCTTCATCAACGATTGCTCGAAGATGACGTGACTGTACGACTTACGAGCTTTGTTGATCCACTTAAGGGTACTCGGATCGTGAAGTCGGTACTGGAGCGCTTCTACTGCGGTAAAGATCACACGCTCGCCGTTGTCAATCCGTTCGTCTCTCGGGAACATGATCGCTGTACGGTCAATCAAGAACTGGTCATCACCTTCCAATGTACCGGAGAGTGAGATCGTCTTGTGGACGTGTGAGTACAAGTCTTGCCTGTAGTTGAGATGGATGTCCTGGTGGACTTCGTCAATCAACCGAATCCCAATCCCACACGTTTGGTAGAAGTTGGGTGGAGTGCAACCGTACCCGAGTTGTAACAAGCCGTCCTTAAACTTCTCGTAGTCCTTCAGGTAGTTGAAGTAAGTCATGTTCGAACAGATGATAATCTTGGCTGTCAGTTCACCGGCTAAGGCTAGCTGGGTAACGAGGGCCAGTTGTGCTGACCCCCGAACCACCATGATGTCACCCTTCTTACACTTGAACGCTGCCTCAATGTCGCCAATCCACTTTTCAATGTACATGGCCTTGATGCAGATGAAGACCCGACGTTTAAGCGCCGCTATACCACTCAGCGCCATGAACGTCTTACCGCGACCGGGGTCTACGGTGAGGATCTTCGTCTTACCTGGAGCGATCAGGTAAGCGATCTTTTCAACTTGGTCATCTCGCGGTGTACGCTTGTCGATTACCTCGAACTCAACTTCAACTCCGAGGTTATCAGGCAAGTGATCGTACACGATAGCGCTCTCATGAACGCCCCACATCTTTAAGCACCGAAGTAACGCATCCAGTTCATTCCGATGGAAGTGAAAGTCTGAACGGTCATTCGTGACGCCCACAAAGACCCGCAGCATGGCTTTTCTGAAACGACCGTCAGGCCCCTTCTCGTAACCATACTGAGCCAGTGACTTACAGAAGTCTAACAACGCAGCTTTAACCCGAGGGGTGAACTGCGTTGCCCTTACGTGGTGACTGGCTACTCTAAGAGTCAGTTCTGGTGCTTTACTGGTAGGCGATGGCTGGACTACATTAGACACAGACCTACCTCCTTGCTCCCTTTACTGTTTGGTCAGATCCCCCATCAGCAGAGGATCTAGCGGGTGGTCAGGACGATTCTTCAAGATGAAGGTCTTAATGTCCTGCAACGTGGCACCCTGACGCTCGTACGCCATACTGGCTGACAAGCTACGGTAATCCATGTTGTCCTCGTAGTAACCCACTTCACCATTCACCCGATCCAGTGGTAGGCGGTGATCCCGGTTCTCCACACTCTCAACCATAGTCGAAAGGATGATGCCTTCCAAGTGAGCAATGTTCACGCTCAACTTAGAACTGATCAGATCGTAGAAAGCAAACAGCGCTTCCTCAGTGTTGGTGTAGTTGTTCGACGATTTAACCTTCGAACGTTTGCCACGTACTTTCCCAGACTTCGTAGGGGCTGCCTTGATGAAACGCTCGATGTCACCCATGTACTCCACCATGTTGGTGTGTTTCATAGGCAACTTGAACATCGTATCCGAGTAGTCCCACTGCGACAGGTCGATGATGTAATCACCACGGGAGTTGAGTTCCCAACCTACACGCTTGATGTAGATCAGGGCATCTTCGGTCAAGAAGCTCAACCGACTACCCATGGACACCGACAGGTTGACTTTATCCAAGTTCCCATCGTCAGCGACAATCTCCAGCGTGATGTCAATGATCTCGGAAAGTTTCTCCAGAGGCAGGTTACGAATCGTGCGAACCCGATTGATGTCAGGCAAGCGCGGTGCGTATTCTGCCGAGATCACCATCTTCACGGAGGAACGCTCAGCCAAGTCAGCACTGAGTTTGATTTCTGCCCCAGTATTCCCCTGTCTGAGATACACAGCATCGTGCTCACAGATATAGAAGTCATCTACGACCGAACTACCGTCCAAGTGCTTGGTCGACAGAACGTTCTGGGATACCAGCTCACATAGAGTGGTGGCACATACGTGACCCAATACAGTGTGTGGCGGAATCGAGAAGGAGATCTCGCCCAAGCAAACCGAGCAGACGCCATAGCGATCTGGGTGGCGACACTTCAGTACGGAACGCACTTCAATCTCTTCGCCGATCAGTTCACGCGACGACTTCAGGATTGGCTTCAAGCCTTCTGCCGACTTGTAGTACTTACCTTCCAACGCCTGGAAGTTACCAGCCGTGACTTTCCACAGGATGGTGTCTTGGGTGCCGCAGTCTTCGTAATGGACATGTTGCAGTGTCGCACAACCCAACTGCATCTTCCGGTTGAAGTACTCGGAGTCAGCTACTGGGTCTTTAGCAGCCCACAGAGCCTTGGAGGCTGAGCGGGATTCTACCAGTGCGTCGTACAGGCTAATCAAGCCCTGCGTGTAGTTACGCATTACAGGATCGTGGAAGATCCGTGAGTCAATGTCAGTCAGGAAGCCCCGCAAGGAAACTACCTGCAACACCTGACCCAAGCTAACCAGTTTGGACTTTACCGCCTTACCGATGGGATTCCCTTGGAGTTCATTGGGATCTTTCAGCACAGCAGACACACCACGATAGGTATCGTCGATGGAGTTCTGCGTAGGCTTAGCCGCAGCGTTCAACGCAGCGATCTTCGGGTGGCGGATTACGTCAACGAAGTCCGTGATGCAGATACTGGCCACTTCCTCTTCCAGTCCAGTCACGGTGTCGTTGTAGATGTCTTGCTCCACGTCGTAGATCCAACCGGACCACTCAGTGTTGTCAAACGCCGTACGCGTGCTGTTGCAGTAGTCCATAGCTAAGCTACGACCAAACGCCAGCAGGTTGTTGAAGGTGTCCTTCGTCAGGCGTTCATCACCCATGTGCGATTTCTTCAGACACGGAATCTGAGGATACGCACGGTTGAAGATGGCGCAGTACCAGGTAAAGATAGTGGCTTCACGCTCCACCACCATTTCACCATCGTCAAACACCATAACGAACTTCGCTTCTGGGGACTCCATGTCCCAGATTTGCTGCTTCGTCAACTGGTAAATGTCACGGGCGTTGTAACGATTCATAGTTCCTCCTTAGGACTGTTTCTTATAGACAAACTTAATGCCAGCACATTCGAGGATGTGTCGCACAAACACATTGTTACGACCGTTACCCACTGGGTGTTCGTTACGGTCAATAACGCTCTCGATGTCTGTAGGCTTGTCAGCCCGCAAGAGATTTGCAAGGATCTCTTTACCCACGGTTGGGTTGTTCGACTGGTCAATGATGTCTGCCCAGACTTCACCACCACACGTTGCCGCACCCAAACGTACTTCTGCTTCACCGGTCATCCGTACAGGTTGAGCCGCACCTGGATAACTGTTCTTGTCGCCTTTGGTAATCTTGGCTGGAATGCCGTGGTGTTGTAGCTTCGGTGCAGAAACACCTGACCAATCGCCACCAGTCTTCTCCAACACAATGATGTCAGCACCGCCAATCAGGATAGCCTCCTTCGTGACAATCTTATTACCATTGATCCCACCAAACGTAACCGGACCGTGCACCGGAGGGAATTCCGCACGCAGTTGGTCGATCATGGTTGGGTAATCCACTGGGGAGTTGTTAGGCATCCACAGGTAGATCCCATCCCGCAACACAGTAAGAACGTGGGGTTCTCCTTTGTTGAGGTACTCCGGTTCGCTCATCACCTGAACCATCCAAGGTGAGACGATGTGGTAGAACCGCAACAGACGATTCCACGCAGCTTGACACTTCACTGGATCAATGCGCGGGCCAATGGAACTGACCTGAGACTTGAACAGACTAGGCTTAGCCGCTTCTTTCGGTACATCCGAACCATCGTTGGCAAAACCGAACTCACGACGCAGTTGCTTGGTGAGACGATCAGCACAAGCGTTGATGTAGGGTTCGTACAGACAGCCCAAGTTCATACGCTTGATCACGGAATACGGTTCCATGATGATGTCTGCACGGTTGCCTTCAGCATCGACTGGCATCCGGTGGGCTGGCCACACTTGACAGATTACGCCTTTGTTACCGTGGAACCCTGACAACTTCGCACCATCTGTAGGCTGAGTTTCAAACTCGATGGTGATCTCAACACGCCAATCGTCCAGAGGCTGACGACGGTGAGTCTTGTTGACCTGTACCCCTTGAGTCCCAGAAGGACGGTTCACGTAACCCAGGGCTTCAAAGATCAAGCGATGGAACTCGTGACTGAGGTTCAGGTTAGGACCGTAGTCCTTCTTGAGTTGCTTGTGGACATCCAGCACACGGTTGTAGAACCGCAGGGCAGCCTGATGATACTTGCTCATCTGACGTTCCATACCCACTGGAGTTGGCGGGTTACGGTTGGTGTCATCGTGGTGTACCACAATGTCCACTACACGGGCGCGAGGCGTCACGTAGGTGAGTCGGTCGTAGACGTAGTCCACTTCCTTGAGTGCAGCCACCGACATCTCTACAGGAGCCAGCAGAGGGTTGTACGGACGGGTAGCAAACAACAGCCCGTCAGCACGAACGTAGTCACCAATGTCTGGGAACGGCTTGTACTCGTCAGGACGGTTTGGATCTGCGTACAGGTTGAGGAACATGTGGTTCTTGCCTGCGGACTCCACATACTTCTTGAAGCCCTTCGCGGTGATCTGTGGCAGAATGTCATCTGCTACAATTACACCGTCCTCAATAACGCCTGCAAGTGACATGTAAGCCACTTTCATTTCCATCGAAGGCGTGTAGTTACCGTGTTCGTCAATGTTCGGCGAATCGGCTACCACAGAACCTGCTGGGATATGACTACCCGCATAAAGCTTCGAGGACAGTTCTTTATTGAACTTGTACTTGAAACCAAAGTACTGGTGGTTACAGTTGAAACGTGGGACAGACATCATCCCGACTTCTTTTGTTTCTGCATCTTCGTAGATGTAAATGGTTTCAGGGTTTTCGACAATGGAGTCACCGCCCATGGTCTGAGGGTACCGCTCGATCTCAGCAATGATGGTAACGTTGGTGTCGAACTTCTTCGCAAAGGTAAACTTGCCAAACTCACGCTCTGTACCAGTCTGCTGGCGGCGTTTGCTGGCCCCTTTGATCACAAGGGCTTGTCCGAGTTGGGAGTTAACCATCTGCACCCGAGAAGCACTGTTACCACGGATGTGGGTAATCATGCTGCCCATGCCACCGATCTCTGGAAACAGTTGGTATTCTGTTGCCATCGGATCTTGGTTCATGTAGTGCGGAATCGGGTTACCGCTTGCGTCGACGGGTGTATCGTTCATAAAGCGCTCCTAACAGGGTGGAGTTAATACAGGAGATCTTGGATGCACGAACCCTTGATCCCAATAATAATATAGGTTTCAAAAGCTTTTTAATGAACGTGAGGTTCTGAACCATGGCGATGCCAATAGACCAGTTGCAGGTTAACAGTGGGGCCGCCATCTATTACGATGCAGCCTTTCGTCGCGTCTTGGAAACCCACATGGGACTCCTACGCAACCTAGCCTCAACACAACTTGTAGCGATTGAACCCCAACTGGCGTACAAGTACGAATACGACTTCTACGGCATGTTGCAAGAAAGAGGGGTAGCGGAACATCTCCACTGGGTTATCCTTCGTGTGAACGATATGGTTGACCCTAGGGAGTTCAAGGCTGAGATGGATCGTTTCTTGGTTCCTTCGGCTGAAGTGGTTGACGCCATCCGAAAGCTCCATATGACCACCGCAACAAAGCTGTGACAGGCAAAAAAAGAAAGGGAGCGTGAGCCCCCTTTCTTTATGCCGCTTAGATCCCGTTCGGGAACATTACCGCAGGCTGGTTAAAGCCTTGGGGTTGTTGATTGAAGAACCCCTGCGGTTGTGCCGGTTGAACGTAGCCACCACGAGTTACCTGTTGTGGCTGTTGGAACTGCTGTTGCGGCTGGTTACGGAACAGTCCTGGCTGCGAAAAGCGCTGCTGTTGCTGCATCATTGCTTGTTGCTGTTGCAGAGCCGGGTTGTGCGAGACGACCGAGTTCCACGACAGACCACTACCGGAAGTAGGGGCCGGGGCTGGAGTTGGTGCTGGTTGGGCAGCGAAGCCAGTCTGACCTGGCTGGTTGTCCCATGGTGGTGTGAACGCTGCTGGCGCTGCTGGTGCAGGCTTAGCCGCCGACTCACGATCAACAACAGCTTGTGCGAACTTGCTGGTGTCAACTTGTGGGTGGGTGTGCGGTTTGCTTGCTGGTTCAGCCGCTTCACCCGAATCGCCTTCGTTACCGGAGAGCGATGGGATCAGGTCACGGTACTGGGCCAGATCAGCGATGTGCTTCTCGAAACCCAGTTCAATGTGCAGGTCAGCAGGATTGTCCAGGTGTTTCTTGAACAGGTTAGTAACCTTGTTCAGTTTACCGGCAATCTTCGCGTAGCTGGTCAGCAGTGCGTGCAGGTTCGGAGCAGCCAGGCTATTGCTACCGAAGGAGTAGGTTTCACCTTCAGCATCGGGCAGCACGTAGTTGAACAAGGCGGTGATAGCCTTCTTGTTCTTCAGGCTGTTCAGGTTTACGCCACAAGCGTAAGTCCCTTCCGACTTCAGTTCCTGGATCAGCGGGAAGTCCACGACGCACACGCGCTGGAACTTCTTACCTTTGTACTCGCCACCGCGCTTGATGTACATGTTGACGAAACGGTGATCACCGTCGATCGACACCACGTCCAGCAGCTTTTCCAGCTTGGTCAGAGTTTCTTCTTTGACGTTCGGGATCAGGTCAAGGAATTCATTCTGCGTTGGCGACAACTTCTTGTGGTAGTCGTGGTCAACAGCGATGCCCATCAGTTCAGTGACCAGACAGGTGGCCACGGTAGTCAGGCGAGACAGGCAAGCGATCTTCAGCTTGCGGAACACTGGGGACTCGCCACGGATGATTGCTTCGGACAGCGGGTGGAACGCGATGGTGTTCGCCCAGTCCGGGTTAGCCAGTACGTCATGTACCGGCAAGACCAGACGTTTAGCACTCACTTGCACCGGCACTTTGTTGCTACCGATTACGTAGCTAACCAAGTGGTCGTCGCCGACCACAAAGTTAACCGACTTCAAGATCGACTGATACAGCTCGATGATAGTCATAGTTGACCTTCCCAAGGGTTATGGATGTTGCCGCCAGCAGGAGGCACGATGAGATTATTGGACTGTGCGTGCTGATGGTGTTGAGCCACACCCTGCGCTACAGCATGTTTGATGTCCAGGTTGTTAGCCACCTGATCGAAGTCTTTCACCAAGCTGAATACAGCCTCTTGGTTATACGACATCACAGGAGCGGTGAGGGCGTCAGCGAAGCCAGTGAAGCAATGAGGAGTCATTGGACCACCGTTCAACGAGATGTTGACGTAAGTCTCACCGAACATGTCTACTTGAACAGACATGCTAAACTTGGTCATGCGGTTGTTGGACAACCCTTGTAACACGCTACCGATGAAGCGCTGTTTGAACATCTCGATATAACGAGTCATGTCCATCTGCGCGAACGACAGGTAGTTGGGAGCGATGTCTACCACGTACTCACCACCGATGGTGTCGTTGGTTGCGGTGAACATCAGACCGATCAACATCAGTTCCGACATGATTGCAGGAACTTCACGGGCAACCGTAGTAGCAGCCATACACTCAGGCGTAGCTGCGGCAAGGTTAGCCGTTTGACCAGCGTGGTGCAATTGCTGGGTGTACTTGGATTCGCCGCCAGTTACAGCAGCGACGTGGTCGAGACCAGGACTAACCTGACACAGCGAACCGTACGTGATGCTACCGTCTTCGTTGAAGTTCAACGTCCGACAGATCGCGTGGAACAGTGGGTCTTCGTTGATCACGCTTTCGGCCACGTTACCGATTGCGTAAGACATGGCTTCCGCAGGGCCGTTCATTGCACCCATTGCGTTGGTTACCGAATCCCGATAGTTGCTCAGGATCGAAGACATGTACACGTTGGTCAGTTCGTTGGAACGACGAGACTTCTTCGGCAGCAAGTCTGCAAACAACAGACGACCATCGCTGTAAGGCTGATTGCCCGACTGCATCGACACTTCCATGATGCTGAAGATGTCTTCTGGACGAGTGGTCATTGCCACTTCCGACTGATCGGCGTTGAAGCTTGGGTTGTACTTACCGAACAACAGGTGGCTCGAGTCAATTACGCTAGAGCGCGTGGCGTTACCGTGACCAGCATCGTAAGTGCTGTGTTGTAGCGTTACGGTGTTGTTGAAGTACAGCTTCATGTTCTTGTCGAACACAACTTCATTACCGTTAATCCGGCTGTAGCCAGGATAGTCGGTATAGCCGGTCACGTAGCTGATCAGGTTTGCACCCATCGCTTGGCTTTGTACTTCCATCATGAAACGCAGGCGCTGTTCGCCCCAACCGTTTGCAATCTGGATGCCGGTCATGACGTCTGCCTTTGGACGCAGCAGTTGACCAGAGAACGGAGCCAATACACCAGCGTTGATGTTACGACCACCCTTGGTTACTTCTTGCAGGATCGACATCGACTGGAAGTCAACGTTGTCACCGAGGTAGAACGGACGGAGGAACTGATCGCCGTAAGTGCCGGTTGGGCAGAACAGCAACTTGGTAATCTGGAAGCTTGCACGAGGGTTCATCTTTTCTTCGACCTTCTTTAGTCAGTAGGATTAGGTTGGAACGCGTTCGAGAATAAGGCGAGCCAACTGGTTCTTGATTTCTGCCGGCACAACCATATCGCCGTTGACAACATGCTTCGCCACATCAGGCAGCAACTCTTTAGGCAAGTTCAACGACCAATAGCACTTGGACATTTCACTGGTCAGCAGGTTGATTGCTCGAATAGCTACGTTGTTCTGACGATCCGACTGAGGTTTGCCACTCTGACGCTGAGCGTAAGGGTAGCGTTCCATCAAGGCTGCGATGTACTCTTTCGACACACGAGCACGGAAATCACCCGTAGCCAATGCGTAGTCTTCTGCATATACCGCAGGCTGTGCAGTCATCAGCGCTGCGAGTTCTTTGTAGCCCCAGTGCCACAGCAACGCTTGAGTGACCCCAATCGTACGCAGTAGTGCTGGTTTGCTCAGGCTTGGGATAGCCCGTGCAGACAGGGAACGAGCCATCACCCATTGACACAGAGTCATGTGGTGTTGATCAATCCGCATACCGGACATCTGGTTAACAATCCCAACGAACCCTTCGACTAACTCGAGAGGAACTGTTGGATCAACCTTCTGCGCCATAGCAGTGTAGTTCTCTGTATAAACAGACAGCATGATGATGTCGCCATTGGACACCTCTTGCTTGATCTTGTAGTTCTCAGCCGAAGACATGTTGTCCTCTTCAGCTTTCTCCGCAGCGTTACGCTTTGGAATGATGCTACCCGCTTTCCAGAAGTTCCGGTCGAGCGAGTTCAGGCTGGTGTCGATGGTGTGGTAAACGTTGGAGATCACGCTGGAGTTGTTATCCTCCACGGTCACTTCACCGATACTCACCTTACGAACAATCACCTTGGCCAACAACCAGTCTGGCAACTCGGTTGAACCCAACGACTTGAAGACTGCCCCGTTAGAGACTTTCTCCAGTTGTGCGTAGGACTCGATGTAAACGCGCAGGCGATCCATTGCTGGACATTCGTACAACCACGATTCGCTGATCAGCGACATCGCAAACCATTCTTTATAGTTGTTGCCAACTTCGCGGAAGATTTGCTCCACGTATTCGCCGAAGATCGGAACCATCGGACGGTGCGCTACCGACATCACACCCAACTGGTAGTAGTCGTCACGCAGATACGTCTTGTCTTGAGGCTTGTCGTCGTATTCGGTTTTGGTAGTCGTCGGGATAACCACCTTACCGTTCATACGCATCCACGCAGTGAGGTCATCACTAGGGATACAGCCGTACATTTCCCGGATCAGTTTGATCAGACGCAGTTTCATCCGATCTTTATCCGCCACAGTCTTGATGACTTCGTGGATTGCTACGTAGTGTGCCCAGATCGCATCCTGCTGGTGCGAAGGGAGAGATGCAAAGAATGCGTTGATCTGTGTGAACAGGTTCGGCAAGTCTTTGAAGTTGTTCCGACGATAAATGATCGAAACGCCCCAGTCCAGAAACTCATCGCCGTGCACGGTACGGAGTGTGGTGAGTTCGCTGGGCTTTTCACTGATGTTATCAATACGCATACGGTCAATCCTAGTGGAGTACTACAACTAGATGATATATACTTCAAATATCTTTGTATGGCATACAGCCAACATCCAGTCCGTCTGTGAGAGGTCAGAGGACTTAGAGTCGAGCCAGGTCGTATTGACCCAGCTCTCCTCTTATCAGTAGTTACATCGGGAAATCGTCGTCGTCGAAGCCGCCAGCCTGGGTTTGGCCGCCACCATCGTTACGCTGTTTCCAACCGCCACCATCACCGCCACCTTGGCGCTGTTGTTGAGGACGCTGCTGTTGCTGGTTGCCGCCATTGAAGTCTTTCTTCACTGGCTCAACGTACTCTTTCACGGCCACGGCAGCCATCATGCTTTGCAGCATTGCACGGTAGCCACGCAGGAAGTAGTTGGAAGCCTGGCGCTTGTCCATCGGATTACCATCAGTGCCGATCATGGCGTGATAGTTCGACGGCAGCAGGTTGAACTTCAGGTACGGACGGTCTTTCGCCACAACGGCGATGAACAGGCAACCTTCTTTGTCGCGACCGACGCAGGTCGTGGAGATCAGCTTCGGTTGCTCAGAACGCTTGCCTTCGAAGAAGGTGTGGTTCAGGTTCTGGATCTTCAACACCATGCCGTCTTCCAGGGTCAGGGCGTCTTGCATGGCTTCGAGCAGCATGTAGAACACTGGCATGTCCATCGCTGCGCGGATGTTGCCGTTCTGCTTGTCGTTCGGGACGTTGGTGTAAACGTCGATGCGTGGGTTGTTCGCTACCAACGAAATAGCGAAAGAACCTGGCTTTTGTGCACCTTGGGCAGGCGGACAGCTCAGACGTAGTTTGAACTCGTCCATGGCATTCTTGGCGCGAGGAGGTGCTTGAAAGTTACCAGCCATTTTGAATCTCCAGACTTTTGTTTCGTACAAATTATGGGAGTTCCCCGTATTTCAATACAGGGAGTCGTTAAAACATCGAGAGAATGATACCTTTAAAGACAGGATGTAATGGCTCAGCTTTAATGTCCATCTTCATCTTGTCCAGCGACGTCGTAGGATTCCAACGATGTGCTTCGGCTAACTCAATGATCTGTTTCTTTTCCTTTGCAGGAAAGGTGCTAAAATGAACTCCATCACCAAAGAACTGTAACGTCACATGGTTGAAGGGCATTCGAGCAAGGTCCTTCCCTCCTGTTAACTTGCTATTCCAGGAGGTATGGGTTTTCACCTTGCCTGTGTGGGATTCCAACAGGCGAAGTTTGGTGAAGTTGTAGCGGGACAATAAATCCACAGGCATGTGGGTGATGATCAAAGCGTCATCGTTGTCGCCACTGAGTTTGAGATCAGACATCTTTACAGGACGATCCTGCATGACCCCAGCCAATTTCTGAATCACGTCGTCTTCCAAACCACGGAGGAACATCTGCTTTTCAGTTTTCAACTCCCTATGAAAGCAATGTGGGTATTCACGCACGATGCTCTTATAGGTCTGACAGTAGATCACCACCTTACAGCCACCGTGGGTGTAACGATCCACAGCAGCCTGAATGATTTGGACTTCAGAAGTTAACGCATCCACCAGAGGATCGGGGAACACCCTGTTATGGTCAGCCGTCGGGATGGCACCTAGGATGTTCCTTATTAATGTACGCACGTTGATCCAAAGTGCATTCGCGCTGAGGATCGGGGGTTTGCTTTTATGCTCCGGCATTTCTTCCGAGATACCGAAGGCGCTTTCTAACGCTAAAGCCGTAGCGATGGAAACGGGGACTTGCATCCCCACCTCACGATCAGCTAGGACTTGGTAGTACTTGTCCATTCAATAACTCCTGGGCGGTGGCTATGAGCAGGGGATCGGTTGTACGTTCCCTCACGCGCTCCATAACCATCCCAATGATATTATCGGGAGTGATAGCAGCGGAAGTAAACGGGATCACGATCTGGGACACGGCTTCCCGGTTGATCTTTTCCACGCCTACAGGTTTTTGGGTGATCCAGTGGAGGCGGTAGCGATCAATCACTTCCTTTATACCCACCAGAATCGGTGAACCGTTCTCAGCTAGAATGCGGACATGACTATCAATGGGTAAGGTATCGACCATAGCGTCAACCTTGCTCAGTGCGTCTTCTAGGGACAATCCTGTACAATCAACCGACTTGTACAGCTTAGCCCCTTCGTTTACCACAAAACGAATCTCGTGGTTTACGTTGTCACGATCTACTGCGACACGGTAATGACCTTTGTCTTCTTCTTCACCATGAGTCAGGCGATCGAAAGAACCAGCAGCCAGAATGTTACCGTACTGCGAACGCTTGTGGATGTGGCCACCGAATACAAAGTACTTGGTGATCTCCATGTAACGCTCAGGAATGTGGGTCGGGACAGGAACGTGTGAAGGAAGCTGGTAGTTGAACGCACCGTGTAACACAGTGAAGTCTACCTGCGCCAGTCCTTTCTCGGACATCTCCTTACAAACGTCTTTCCACACGTCGTCGGTTTCATGTTTCCATTCATCCGGGACGTACAGAACATTGATACCGAATCTTTCTATATACTCAATCGACAATGACTCCACCCACTTGACGTCACAGCCAATCTCGGCCACTTCGTTCTCAGAGATAAAGTGCATCGACTGTTTCCAGTCATGTGAAGGAGTACCTTCCAGAATACGTACCACGATGTCCCGACGTTTACACATGTTCAGGAACAGGAACATCCAGCGACGAATCAACGAGATGTTTGGATCAGGGTAGTAGATCAACCGATCAAACAGATCACCAGCAATGATGATCATGTCCAACTCACCCGTCTCGGCGTTATCAGGGAACGCTTTGTACAGGTTCTTCAGGATGTGATCGGTTGAGGTCTTGTTGTGCCCTAGGTGAACGTCCCCCAATTCACCTATACGCAGCTTACGCCAGGTCATAGTCGTCCGAAAGGAAGTCGCCGTTATCCAACGGAGCAGCCACAGGTGCTGGCGCAGAACCACCCTCTACAGGAGCGTCTGTGAAGGCCGTCACGTTGTAGAACTTGAAGACAGTACGCCACTCTGCAATCTCTTTCGGATCGAGCACACCGTTCTTCACACGAGCTACCAGCACGTTCTTCAGGTAACGTTGACCGAGCTTCGGTACAATGTCATCCTTCTGCATCGCTTTGGAGATGTGTTCGAACATCGAGTCACGAGAACCACGCGACTTATGTAGGTTCAATGGACGACCAATGGCCGGACACTTGAACAGGAACTCATTACCACGCCACACGGTGATCGGACGCAGCACAGAATCGCTGTGACGCAACCAAGGCTCGTACGACTTGATGGGTTCTTTGCTGAGGATCATCGGGAGAATCGTGGTGCGGAAGACTTCTTCCTGCACTCGGGGTAAATCTTCTTCGAATGCTTTTGCCAATACTTCGAACGCGTTTTTAACTTCGTCTGTATTGGGTACCGGGTTGCTTAGTGGGTTCATTAGTTATTTCTCCTACAAAACTCCTAGGGTTGTTATACCCTAGGAGTTTTGTATAAAGAGTTACGTTTGATTGATAGCGGTACTTTTAACCAGACTACTGGCCGACGGCTACGGACGATTCATCCAGAGGCTCATCGGACAGTCTGTGCACTTCAACGAAGTACACCTTGTTCGGCACTTGGCCGACTTGTGAAGCAAACTCGCGGCTGAGCAGTTCAACCAACACGGGTTCAACCGGGACGGAGTCGAAGACCTCTTCACCTTCACGGCGAGTATGGATGTTCAACTGGTTCGGGCAGATCGGATGATCGGCGGCGTCCTGGTATACGCGGTACATAGTATTAAGGCTCATGGCCTCGAGGAACGTGAACACGATCTGAGGCGATGGTACCTCGTGTTGATGACCGTGACCGATACCGTGTTCCAACGCTTGCAACTGGGTGCGATGCATCTGGTTAACGTTCATGGCCAGGTCACGGATGGCCGACATGATGGTGTTTTCCAGATGGTCGCAACGTTGTTCCAGAGCCATCAGACGCTCAGGAGTCGACGGTGGACGCAGCGGTTGTTGGGCAGCGGGGTTCTTGTTCAGACCTGGATGGGACATGAGTCTTTCCTTAATTACCGTTGTTGGCATCGAAGATCGCTACGACCTTCGAGTTGATGATTTGAAGTTGCTTACCTACACTGTAAGTCATCCCGTCTTGTCCGACTTGAGCATCTACCCGTAGGCTCAGCTCCCCTGGCTTATTCGGATCTTCCACCGCAACAGTCACGTCCACTTGGACTCGGTCGAAGTACGGTCTCAGCAGGTTTGTCAGTACTTTGGTAGTTTCTGACAGCAGTAGGCTTTGGTTTTCCGTAGTTACCTTAATAATGTACGGAAGCGAAGCAATGTTGCCACGATACAGGTGGCTCTGGGAATAGTCACTTACGAAGAAGTAACTCACCAGTTTGTCGAGTTTCTCTGAAATGTTCCCTACCCAACCGGAAGCACTCAGACTAGGTACTTGCACTGCCATGAGATGGCCCTCCTATGAGATCATAGAATGGCTCAAGACTGACAACACAACAAAAAAAAAAAAGAGGAGGGGGCGAACCCCCTTCTCAATTTACAGTGAGGCGTTGTACTTACTGGTCGGGTCATCCCGACGCTTACGGATTTCACGGATGATGTTCATGCAGGAATCTTTGAGATCCATCTGCTCATCAAAGCGGAGTTCGTGATCGCCTTCTAACAACTCGTCGAAGAAGGTCCACGATACCCAACCGCCATCTTCCGTTTCTTCAATGATACCGTTATTCAAACGACGGTAATCATAGTGGTCATGTCCAATCACATTACCATGGATGTTCTGATAGGTATCAGAGTAGCCATCCAACTGCTGGTTCAGGTACATCTGGCGGATCGTGGTGTCTGCCAGGATGTAACGTTGCATGACCAGTGGTGCGTGTTGCATCTGGGCAATCGTAGTCAATTGCTTGATTACGTCTGCATCCCACATCGTCTGCACCGTGCGAACTGCTGCACGAGCTGCACGCAAAGCATTATCCCCGAAGAAATGTGCCCACTTCTCCCGAGCTGTATCCATGAACATACGACCGGAGTCTGTCAGGTTCTGCGACAGGTTCATCGCTTGGTCTTTCAGGTACTCAATGGTGTTCTGGTCACGCGGTGCGTATGCTAGCTCGTTAAAAGCCAGTGTACCACCTTCAATGTACATCGCCATGGTTCGCTCCTTCCTCACATACCTTACGGACGGGATGTAAAGTTAAACAAGGGAGAAGCCTCGCTGTTCCAGCCATTCTGCCGAAGAGTTGGATGCAACCAGTGCCATCGACTCATCTTCGCCGGTAACGAGGTACAGGTCGTACTGGGTTTTCCCTTCTGCTACACGCTTACGTGCCTTGAAGGAGATTCGGTGAGATTGAAGTTCATCGCGCATCTTGGCGAAGTCTTCAGGGGTTTGCTTCACCAGGGTGAGGTACATGGCAGGCGTACTACATTGCCCGGTCTTAACCATCTCCACTATTTTATCAACATTACACATAATCGACTTTTCCTTAAAAGCGTGGGGGAACTGAATCCCCCACAGATTAGGGGTTACTTGCCGTGATGGATAAAGTTGGCGATCGTGGCGATCATTGTGGATGAAAGACTGACGTGTCCCGAGATTGCTCGCGGGGTACGTAGATCCAACACACCGTTCTTGGGCGCCAGTGGGTCCAACTTCTCCAGGGTTTTCTTATCCAGAATCACAATGCCGTTCAAGGCATCACCGTCAAAGTCAGCGTTCATCCCTGAGAGAATGTTCACAGACGGGCTGATGGTGTTGATCGCTGGGTTCGTTTTAACACGTTTCACGTAGAGCCGTTGCGCTGACAGACGAGTCAGGGTCGGGTTCCGCTGGAAGATCACTGCAATACCGCCTCGAGGGGCTTCAGCAATCAGTTCCTTGAACAGCTCATCAAGGAGCGGGTGGTAGCACAGGGTATTCTCGAAGAGGAACTTGTTGGCCTCGTTCGGGGTAAAGCCACGCTTGAGCAGTTTGTTGGTGAGGTGGATCTTAAACGTCATCACCGACAACGACCAAGGTAACTCTAGGTCTTCGTAGTGGTGCGGGTCAGACAGTGAGGAAATCACTGCACGGAAGGAGAAGCTATCCCGTGATCCAAAGATGTGCTTACGATACCAGCCAGGTTTACCACCAAGTTGCGTGGAGATAAACGGAGCGTAGTAAGCCACCAACATGTTCAACGCTTTGATCGTACGTAACTCGATCTCACGTTGGCGCAAAGGTGTTGGAGAGTTCTCAATACTGCTGAACGCTCGCATTGCGTTTACGGCTGGAGTCATACCGGTGTCAGCATAAGTGCCGGTGGCTGTGTTCTCCGTGATAAACGTGATACGACTCGGACAAGGCAAATACTTACAGAAGATCTCTTTACGGTACATCGTGATGAACGTGAGAGTGTCGTCCATCTGTTGCTGGTTCTTGTTGTTCGGAAGAATCTCCCGCAAGAACAGGTTCATCAGTTGGTCAAAGTTCCGGTAGAAGGCGTTGATCCCTCGACCGATCTGTAACGACTTGATGTAGTCCAGGACGTTGTTAGCGTCTTGGTTCGGTGGTTGGTAGCCCGGATTTGTAATCCAGTCCAACAAGTTCACCCCTTTGTACAAGAAGATCGGCTTCAGTACGTGGAAGGCCCACGGGTTGATCAGTGTATCCACGCCACGGGGTGTGGTGATCCACAGGAGCGATTCCAGCGGTCGTTCCGTAACAGACATGCAGGTGAACCCGCAGTCATCGCAGACAACCCCTACGTTGTGTTCATACTTAACCTTCTTACACTCGCAAGACGGTATCACATCCAAGGTATCACCCTCGTAACGCGACATGATCATGCGATTCAGCTTCTCCCGGTCTTCTTCGGTGGTGACATCGAAGTCGTTGATAATCACTGGGGGTGACGTCAAGCTATTAAACAAGTCGTCGTGATTAACAATCTCAGCTTCCACACCCATGAGGTTCTCCTAAAAATACCGGACATAAAAAGAAAAGGGGCGCGAACGCCCCTTTCATTACCGCTTAGCCGAACTTAGTTACGACCCCAGTTGCCAGTGAATGGCGAGCTGAAGAGGCGGGAGTTCTGCTGTTGAGCGGTGCCGTAGTTGAAGAAGTCACCTACGTTCTGGTTGACGACCAGGTGGTCCAGAGCGTAACCGCCGCGCTGGATCAGGTTGGCGTTGTCATCCAGACCTTTGGCAGGACGGACGTTCAGGCCGGACTTCACGATGGCTGCCGACAGTGCGTCCAAGAACGCGTTGTCGAAGCTGACGCGACGAGCGAAGCCTTTGATCACGATGTCGCCAGAGATCAGTTGACGCAGGATTGCTTTGCGCTGATCCAGACGGACTTCCAGTGCGATGTTGGTGTTGCGGTGGGTATCTTCCCACGCTTCAACCAGCTTCGGATTGGTTTTGCCAGCCAGGTTCAGGATTGCAACGTAATCCAGTTCACGCAGGTCACGACGATTGCCTTCGCGATCGTAGTAGTAGCCCAGGTGGATGCGATCCTGATCGTCGTAGCAGACCGGCGCAGCAGCGTTGAACAGAGTCTGGAAGTGACCCATGGTCAGGTTGTTGGCCGCTTGCAGGATTGCCATGCGAGCATCTTCGTTGCCGTTGGCGGCAGCGATGAAGGTTTGGTGAATCCAGCTCAGCTCACCAGCTTCTTCGATGTCCAGGGTGTAGATCAGCTTTGGAGCGATCAGCATGTTGATCAGTTGGCGCATTTCGCCGTCACCGAATTCGGCGCTGCGAGTGTCCAGACGATCAGGCTTGGCTTGCGGATCACCGGTCAGGTTGATTTCGTAGCCCAGCGCACCCAGGTCTTTCAGGTCAACATCGTTGCCTTTGCCTTTGTGGGTACGGAAGGTGCCAGACCAGTGCATGTTGCGGTTCAGGCCGAGTGCAGTCGACAGAGCCAACAGTTGCAGTTCCATGGTGACGGCGTCAGTCATGGTGTCGATGGTGGTCATGACCAGGCGAGGCTGGTACATTTGAGTAGCCATCGGCTGCTGCTGTTGGAACATACCGCCCATTTGCATTTGGTTCTGAGCGAAGCCAGCCGCAGCAGGTTGGTACATCAGGTCAACGTACGCAGTAACGCGGGTCAGTTGACGGGACTGTTGCAGACCGAACTGAGCGTCGGTTTGAGTCTGAGCCGACATGCCGACAATGATGTCGCCACGAACAGGCAGGCCGACGATGTTCTCTTCATGCTGACGAGTGAAGTCAACACGAGCGATCATCTGGTCGTTGGCGCCGACTTCACCCAGGGTGAACGGTTCTTCAACGGAGCCCAGCTTGTTGTCCATGATGGTGTACACCGCCTGAGTGGCGTTGTGCAGCAGACGGTTGAAGCGCTGCTCGGTGAACTCTTCGGTTTCCGAGTTGACGATCACGCAGCCGCCGTCGTGAACCAGGGCGTTGATGCCATAGCTGTCGATGACGAACTTTTCCAACACCGACCAGTACGACTTGTGCAGGTAGATGTCGCCAGGCACTACGTCGACTTCGACTTGACCGCCGTTGATGTTGACGGTGGAGCTTTCCAGCGGCGAACCCGAAGATTCAACCATCAGGCTGTAAACAGCGATGTGGTTCTGACCGTTGACAGCTTCCTTGTAGCAGACCAGGATCGAGCTGTAGGTGACCGGAGTTGCGTTGTTGTCCAGGACCAGCAGCTTGAAGTCAGCCTTCTGCTGTTCGTTCATGGTCTTGGCGATGCGGTCTTTGAGACCTTGGAAGATGATGCTTACGTCTTCGCCAGCCATGTTACGGCCAACGGGACGACGGTGGTTTGCGTTGATGTCGAGGACCGAACGGCCACGGCTACCGACGCGAGAAGAAGGCTGGTTCACGTTTGCACCTGCTTGAGCGAAAGACTGTTGTTGGGTTTGGGATTGTTGAGCTTGAGCTTGTGGCTGCTCAGCCTGTGGAGCTTGCTGAGAGGCCTGGGGATTCAAACCTGCGGTACGCATGGCATCGGCCATTGCGGTATTCGAAGGAGTTTGTTCGTTACGGTTCTTCTGGACGGCCATCTCTGGTTCCTTTCTTTTTGAGGGTAACTAGCACAACATTAGCCAATGCACTATTCTAATACATTTATCGCTAAGTGTTCATGGTAGTAATATGTGGTTCAAATTGCTTTGAATCAACTATTACCGATTCTTTGGATCATGCGCCCATATTCACTAAGTGCTCATGGCACTCAGAAGGATCATTTTCCTTATAAGATATATGGGCGTATGTATTCTTTTACTTAATCAGGGTATTGCTGATCACACAGTGGACGTAGTGTCCTGCTGCTTTAGCTGCTTTGCGGGCATCTTGCTCAGCTAGCGATTCCATCAGTTGCTTGGAGTCGTGAGGGAACTCGGTGATTGTGTGTCCACGATCCTTGGAGATACCTAGGACAACGTGACGCTCAAACACTTTACGCTTTACCTTCTTAGGTTGTTCTGGGACTTCGACTTCAGGAGCCTTGCCAGTAGCACGAGCAATATCAAGGCGCATCTGTGCTTCCCAGTCTTTCAATTCTTTGGTCATTGCTTTTCAACTCCATAGTTGAAATAGATTAGTGATAGCTTTAGGTGTGGTCTATCACGAGGATAATATGTATTTCAAATTCCTTTGAATCCAGTTTAAGGGCGCCTACCATGTACACCCTCTTTAATGAAACAATCTGGGGTTCGAGCGGTGTTACTATTACTTACCCCAAATACGAACAAGCCCTAAAGGGAATGCGTTTGAATTTGGAGCGAGTGGTTGAGTACAACCGCAAATACCCCAGAGCTACCAACAGTAACCACTTCCTTGTAAAATTGCTGCAATCCCTTAACGTACCATTATCCATGGACGTCAACATTTACAGGGACAGAGTCGCTGAGGTGGCAGAAGGCGTTGGAATGGCCCTGAACCTAACCTCTTCCTTATATAGAGGCCGAGTGTTCAGTCCCGGCGTGTTCTATGGGAAAGGGTCTTACGAGATCATCATTGCCCACTCTGAGGATTGGGACATTAGCAACATTGAGGAAGAATGGGAAGACTATCGCCCAGTTACCTTTCTGACTCACCCCAAGACTGACTTGGACATCGACCTACCCGAAGGATTGCAGAACAGTTCTGAGGTTGGTCTGTCTGTGATTCTGGTTAACGTTCCCATGTTAGCCTGTCAGTACAAGATGTGGCGTATGCGTGAATGGGCTCAGAACTCTGAAGCACAGCGTACCAAGATGCAGTTCGTAGCATCGTACCCGTTGACCAATGCTCTACACTCCCAGTTGGATATTGCGATACTCAATCGCTTCCAGCACATCTACAGTGGTTCACCTACTGCGCGTTCACTGTTGACTCGACCATTTGCTTTGACGGACTGGTACCGTAACGTGGACTTTGCTCTAGATCAGATGGCTGTCGACTTCCGTAAAAGGAAGATGTCGTTTGACCAAGCGTTGATGTGGATCAAAGGGGTTTCGAACTGGACGCTGAGGGACGCCGTACGCATTCCCTCTATGGCACCTACACGACAAGTGGTGTGGGCTCTGGGTATGGCTCGAGCCCGTCTAGTCAAGTTCTTATTGGACTGGACTGTGGAAACTGGGAATGACCGCAATAAGATCTACGCTAACACCATTCAGTTGGAAACCAGCCGACTACTGAATGACAATGCTTTGCGTGGGGCTCTGCCACCAACGGCATATAAAGTTTGGGAAGACCTCTTTAAAGAGATCGTCACCAAGGCCAAGTCCGTACGGTAAGCAAAACAGCGAGGGCACTGAGCCCTCGCTGTTTTGCCTTTATGCCGCTGGGGATGCTTCGAGGAAGTCCGATACAAGCTTGGTGTTATTGTCGTTAGACAGGAAAACGCCGAGTGATTCCAAAATCAGATAGAACGGACGGACAGTCGAGTACACGAGTTTACGGATGTTCATTGCGGACAGTACTTCAGTTGGCAGACCACACTGCTCTACAACGTCCTTTGGTAGCAACAAAGTAGTGGCGTTTGGTTTACCTTCGTATTGTGAGGCGAGTGCTGCTTTGATGTGTGGATCTTGAATACTTTCCAACCAGCCAGCAATTGCTGTCTTGTTAGGCATATCCAACGAAACCTTGATCGCAGAGTACGGTGGTTTTGGAGCTTCGCCGTATTTAGGGCTGAAGACGCGTTCCCACAGGAGGTAGTGCTGATAAGGCGACTGACCTGGGTTGACGTAAGCACCAGCATCCTTTACAGAAGCCCGAGCGAGGTACTTAGACTCAGCTCTCATCACCGAACTGATAATACCGTGTTCGATGTCTGCGACTTTCTGCATGATGTCGGTGATCTTGATCTTCTGACCAGCCATCACGCTATCCATGATACCACACATGGTGGCCGTCACTTCTTTCATGATGTTCGGTGGACAGTTCGAGTCTTTGAGGTAAACCCCTTTGATCTCTTCTTCCAATGTACTGAACACGTTCCCTTCTTTGGCTGCCTTGTAGGCGAAGTAGTGCTTAGCCATAGAAGTCAAACTGAAGACAGAGAATGCAAACTCGTTCTTCATAGCGAACACGTTGATCTTATCAGGCACTACACCCAACGTTGTGGACAGTTGAGCCAGAACGTGAATGATCGACTGAGTGGCCAGATAAACCATGGTGTAGTTCACAGCAAAGGCTTCTTCGCTGAAGTCTACCTTACCACAGTACCACTGAACCCAGTTCTGTACGGTGAAGATCGTCGAGTCGGTGTCGGAGGTAATGGCCACCTGACGCACAGAGTCACGAATCCATGCTACCGAAGCAGGCATGTTGTCCGTTACCCAGAACGCATTGATCAGGTAAACGTAGTCATTCAACACTTGGTGAATGTTCTTCACCGTAGCACCGATGATGCAGTAGTCGTCGGGACGCTGTTCCAACAACTTACCCAGACCCAGACCAGCCAACTCGTTGGAGCACAGTAGGCTCACGAACGCTTTGAGATCGTTGTCCATAGCCTTGATGTAGGTCTTGGCTTCTTCCAGCTCAAGTCCAACCTTAGCTTTGCTGGACAGACGTGCCATAAACACGCGCATCGGTAGATCGTTGAACTTAGACAGGTGCCACATGTCCCCCACGTAGGCAAACGCCGAACGCTCGAGGTCATTGAGACCTTCTACCAGACAACGGATCTCAGCGACTTGTCGCTTGTTTACCCAGTAGTGTTGCGTGGAGTACACAATCAACTCCATCACTTCATCTACAGTCGGTGCACGTAGACCGTAAAGTTCCATCGCCTTTTGAATCAAGTCGTAATCGACGTGACCAATGATGCTGACAATGTTGGCCTTCACTACATCTGGCGACCAGTAATGTCGATTACCCGCTAGGAACTTCTCGTTGTTTGCGTTACCCAGACTTGTACCCACCCGACAGGTAGACGTTAGACTGGAGTGTGCAGACTTGTTGTGGAGGATCGTAGAAGCCGAAGCTTGACCACCGGACAGACTGTTGTTCGCAATCTTGTACGTTGTCTGTTCGTTTTCTTTAAGGTCTTCCAGTTCTTCCATGGTCGCTGCTTGACGACTCATGAATCGGGCTTGTACAGTATCGCCTGCTGCTAAGAAGGCTTCTGCTTTAAGCTTGAACTCCTGGCCTGCCATCTTGGCTTCCAGACCCTCGTGCTTCACCTTACCACGACCGACGATGTTGCCGGTGATGTATTCGGAGAGCAGAGAAGGCAAGACGTCTGGGTGCTCGTAGACTGTCATGCTCGGTGCAAACAGCCAACGGTTCTGAATGATGTCTTTCAGATACTGGGTGAACGTTGTTTCGTGTTGCGCCCTATCACCGTTGTTATCACGGTGTAAGCAAAGTAGTGCAGGGTCGACTATTTCAAACTTGCCACCAGGGCCTGTCTGACGCTGTACGTATGCCACACAGTCTTCAATCGGTTTACCTGTACGTTTGCTTAGGAAAATCGCCATGTCCCGTCGATAGTTACCCACGACGTCCAGATCGCGTTTGTACGCGGATGCTGGCTTAACAAAATGGTTCTCCATTACAACTCCTAAGCTTGAGGTCTCTACATTCTATCTGTCGTTGACGGATTTTAATACGCACGGCATAATAGGGCGGTGACCCGCCCCACTATTATTCAGCAATGGCTTCAACCGGTTCGGCTTTCTCAGCCTCTACCTTAATCGTCCATTCTTCGAACAGGCTACTGATCTTAGCCTTTTCTTCGTCCGTACGTTTGGCAGGTTGGTTAACAATCACCTGCTTCATTGGGAACGGGAACTTCGGTAGCTCGGTTTCAGCGTTCGGAACTTCTAGGTCGATCTTGATCCATGGATGACGCTCACCGTTCTGCGTGGTGTAGACATCCACTTCCCACTTCAGGTCAGTACCTTCGATTGGGAAGAAATAGCGGGTTTTGTTCAACCCCTTGTCGGCGAAGAAGCGGTATTGTTCGAAGAAGTCCTTAGAGCAGATCTGCTCTACTTCTTTCTTACCCAATTCCCCAGGAGTCTTGGTCTTGACGCACATCTGGTACGTGTTGTCGTCAATAGCCCGGACACGAGCCTGAGCAAAGGCACCTTCACCACGTTCGCGGTAAGATTCCCACTGCTCTTGCTTTTCAGAACCCTTGGCGGTTTCGATCCAATCCCAGTTCTGTACCTCACCGAAGAAGGCGTATTCTATTTCTTGCTGTACCGTTCCATCAGCACCGTCTTCTAGTGAGATGCTCAGGTGTCGTAAAGTCCGCATAAAAAGCTCCAATTGGGACAAAGAAAAAAGATAGGGGCCGAAGCCCCGTATCTAATCCCCACCAACCAAGACCAACAGCCCATTGCTAGTCCTAATGGCGACACGGCCCAACGTGTCATAGATTAGGGGGTTGAGTATTTAATTACCGGCGGTGAGTTCTACTTGGTCGTAACCGTTCGAACCCAACAGTGCCAGGATCTGATCCCAGTCGGATGGTTTAACGCCGGAGATCTTCGCATTGATCACTGTGTAGTTGGAGACCACAATGCTCGATTCCTTAATCCAAGGGAGCCCCAGGATCTTGCGTGAGCCATTTGCGAACTCAACTCGCACGTAAAGGTAGGCGTCTGGATCATTCGGTGTACCGTTCGGTAGAGAGTGTACCGCTCGGTAGAGAGCTGAACACGTTAGCGTGCAACTCATCTACCCCCGTACCCAGATCGCGTGCCATCGTGGAATCAATGATACCGAGAACTTTAACGTTCTTGAACTGGGAGTTCAGTACTGCGGTTGGGTAGACCGAGAAACTGACGATAGACTTGATAACCAACTTGTCTTGTGTAGCCATGGGTGTTGGAACTCCTGAAACTCAACTAACACTAACCCGTTCAGGTTAATCAGTTTAATAGAAGAAAGAGTACCTCTGACGAGTTTGCGGTAAAGCATCTCTTCACGCAGTGCCTCGACAGTAGTCCAGAAGAGTTCTAGAAGGTCGTGGTCTAACGCTTGAATGTCAAGATCGAAGGGATCTTGCAGGCCTAAAGCCATGCTTGCCAGTTCTTCGAAATCCGAAGTCTGGTCTTCCTCTTCACCCAAAGCGTCAATGACGATAGGATTCAGAGTTCGGTATATCGTCAGGGCCTCAATTAAGTTTGGGGACACGAAAGCAGCACGACCCACATTAACCTCACTTAGCCAATAAATTCCAGGATTATGGTGGAACTCACCAGCGACTGGAAACGGTACATCAGTTGACCGGTTGGTTTGTAGAGTTTCATCTGCGACATACAACGCAGTAACCCCAACCCGTACGTCTTCAAGGCATTGGCCATGATCTCACCGTCAGTGGTGAACTCACCGTTTACGGCCTTACGATTCAGTACGGACAAACAGTAACGATCTAACTCGCTCATGTTATTACCGTCAGCCAAGTGACTAATTACATTTCTGGTCTCTTCTACTATATCGTAATCCACAACTTCCATCATCGCAGTGGTAGAGCGAAACTGTTGTATGACGGCAGCGCTGTTCAATGCAACGTTCATAAATGTCTCGTCATAAAGCGAGGAGTGTAGATACACTCCTCAACGGTAAGATTCGATCAGGATGTTATCCCCTATCCACTTACGGACGGGGTGAAAGCCGTATCCTGGGATTAAGGTGTATTGGCGCACCATGTCGGTTATCAACATGTGGATTTCGTGCGCTAGATTAGTAAGGTTGTGTAGGGCGATAGCGTCATCGTCCGACAGTTCACTGAGGTTTTGGGAAGCCTTAACATTACAGAGGAAGTGATCTTCTATAATACTCATCACCGTCCAATTACTTGCCGCAGTGGGATTGTTGGCTAAGTGTAGGTCACTGATGCTGAAAGAAAGTTCTGCTAACCCTCTCAGACTAACCTCATGTTCCAACAGGTAAGGTTCCAGATGCCAGTAATCCCGGAGGATTCTACCTACCGGGATTAGGATGGGATTGAAGTGCACGATATTGATGTCGTTCTCGCTCATGGTAGTCACTCACTCGAGTGCATTGATCAGAAGCGCACCAAGTCCACATAGTGTCCATGGTTGGGTTGCAGGCGCAAGTCGAACTCGTAGTGCCCGTGTTTCAACAGCGGCTTCAGATAGCGAGCCACCATGGTTTGCATACGGATGTAGTCCTGTTCATAGATCATCAGTTGTGCCCGATGTGTCATGAAGTAGGCGTACTCCAGTTCTGTGAGGTTCTGAACCAAGAAGTCATCCATGGAACAGATCACACTTTCATCGTAAGCCGAGGGGTCTCGTGTGAGTTCCCCGTAGATTACATTTTGGACGAACTCATCCCGATCAACACCGAGTTGGTTTAGAATCTCTTTGTCGATCTCAGGAAGGAGAGCATCCCGGAGGTAGAAGCGCATGGACATGTCAGACTCCTAGGTATTCACGCAAGCTAGAAGACACCCAGTCACCATTCTCCAGGCTGGTCTCTACATCCTTTCTAAGAAGGTCCGTGAGGTTCTGGGGGTTATGGGGGCGGCATCGTGCTAACTGTAACAGCTTGATGTCACCTCGTGGAGTTAGATCAAAGTGCCAGCTCCAATCATCAGCATTCTCCTTGATCATTTTCCAGATGTAACGTTTAATGAAATCAATAGCTTCTTCGACCATGTCCTCAACTTCTGCTTGAGGGATTTGATCGGAGTAGCTACGGATCTGGTTAACAACAATCTCGCGGGCTGCTATCACGTTACCGTAGAAGCAGTTCTCCACCGTACCTGAGAGAATCCCAGTCAGGTTCAGGTAGTTAGCGCCAGCACCTAAGTACGGGCGCAAGCGACCAGTCAACTGACTAATGATTGGAGCCCCAGGTATGACGTATGTCGCCGCGAGCGAAATGCCAATCCCAAATTCGGTAGTCACCTTTCAACTCCAACATCAAGTTATTGCCTAACTGCTTGATTGTACAGACATTCCACGTAGGTTCTGTCAACAGCTTCATCATGATCTGGTTAACGTTACACGCAATCGGATCAAGGACTTGGTTGTCTAGTTCAGAGAAGAAGCAGTCACCTTCCCCACGACTACGGGGTTGCTTCCCCACGACTACGGGGTTGTCCCACAGTTTGCTCGTAACCAGGCATCAGTCTAGCCAATGCACCAGCGATGAATCCTGCTTCAAAGAATTCACGAGGGTACTGACCAAATACACGAGACAACTTACGATCATTCTTCTCCAGCTCATACCACTGGAACCAATGGCGGAATTCCCGCAAGATAATCGCTTGGGCCAACAGACGACACTTGTTGACGGTGATGTTAGGCACCATCTCAGGATGGCCGACCGTGATCAAGAAGTTATCAAAATGATACTTCAAGCTTAGCGCTGTGGCATCAACAGGGAATAGGAAATTCATTGGGTAGCCTTTAAAGGTACAGATACAAACCCGAGGGTCTGATCATCAACGTCAATTCACCTTCTGGGATCGCATGATGGTTACATGCCTTGATCTTCCGGTAAAGCTGGCTGCGTAACAAGTTGTTCTTGTCTAGCAGGTGGATCAGTTTGTAAACGTCGGTTGGTGCACTGTCTTCACGGAACACCAGTAACGCTGTGGCTTCTATACAGTCCTTCAGCCACGTTGTTTCAATCGTGATCATTAACCACTGGGGATCATGTTGCTTTAATAGATGCTGAAACCGTGGAGTGCTTAGAGCATCCCTGATCTCACAGTGCAACAAGATCTGTAAGTTACGGTAATCAGTTACTAACTGGAAATCCATTGTTCTAACCTTTCTGAAGGTTTGTTCAATTGGATAATATAGGTTTCAAACTAATTAGGATGGCCCCTATGCCCTTTGCTCTATACTATCAGGGGTTTGTGTGAAGTTATACACGGCGTCGCTTACAGAGGCTTACAGGCGGCATAAAGCCCCTCACCGGATAACCAGCAAGGGGCTTGATGCTTTACGCTCGATCGGTCAGCTATCTGTGAGTGGAGTCAGGTCCCCTCTCGGCCAACCTAGTGGGGTCGGAGTCAGCCAGGCGTGTTTTCCCACCCCATGCTCCTGACAGCGATGGGGATTACGGCTAGAACGTACGCACCCCTCCAATGCCCGGCTCGGCTGGTAAAGGTAGGATTCCTGATGCGTACTCGAAGTGCTGAAACACTTCCCCAAGTATACTCAGACCAGATGTGGCCACAGTGCTCCGAGTTTACTTGAGGCTGCATTCAAGCGTTTGCACGACAGGCACTGTAGGCGCACCCGTCGCGGGCTCTTACACAACTTGAACCCTTCGCGGGGGTCCCGTACCCTTTGCCTTACTGGTGGAGTGCGAGTCCACTTATAGGGCTTCCTGTTATACGTCCGGTTATCCAAGGTTAGGTTGCGGACGCCCCACCCTTGCCGGGCAGAGATACGTGACCCTCGGCACACCGGCCAAAGGCGACGATTTAAGACTCCCGATCCCACCGGCTCTCTGGACAGAGTAGTCACTAGGTTTTGACCGTGGTCAGGAGAATTCAAGCTACCCTCTCTCTTTGAGCTGTCTACACTTACAGATTGGCCTTGAAGGGGATCTGATTTGGGGTTTGGTCCTAAAAGTAGTAACCATTCCTACGACAGACAGGGGATTAGCCTGTGAGGGTACAACATAGGGCGAGCGGGAAAGCCGAAACCTTCCAGACAGTTAATGTCCGACGGGGAGGGACCTGTCCAAGAGCTGGGTAGATAAAGTCCAGCTCAAGACTTGCGATACACTCACTTCTGGTGCCCGAAGCCGGGGTCGAACCGGCACGACCAAAGGCCGTCGCATTTTAAGTGCGATGCGTCTACCGATTTCACCATTCGGGCTAAGGGGTGCCTTCTCTCAACGTCGGGAAAGGGTTCTTTGTTTCCGGCGCAGATCCATCACTCGTTGACGAGAGAAGACATAACACAGTACCACATCAGTTCCCCTAGTTCTGATTACCCTGCGCGTCAGGTCGGTCGTAACTAGGGTAGGCGTGTTCCGACGCCTCGTTTTACTTCTGCTCCGTAGAGCCTTCT
>RCUJ01000150.1_pt1 | contig 39150 bp, 38 predicted proteins | sample 2166321 | NCBI WGS metagenome assembly RCUJ01 (sample SAMN09932808, study PRJNA488358) | compost metagenome | feature: garden; material: soil; isolation source: compost soil in an enriched community after 118 h of incubation | place: Germany: Experimental Botanical Garden Goettingen | collected... | reverse complement strand
GAGTTGTCCAGCACGAACATCAGATTGGGCTTGGCGCCCGGCACGGCGTTGTACAGCGGGGTCTGGCTTGGCGTCGTGGCAGCCAGCGCGCCGCCGATGGGAAGAACCGCCGCGCCCCACGCGGCAGCGAGACTGACGAAGGCTCGCCGCATGCGTGCGGCCTTGGCGGGTGCCGGAACAAGAAACGGGCGCGTGGCGGTCATGCGGTTTTCCCTGCGGTTGAAAGTGGGGACCTGATGAGGCGTGCGAGATTCATCTCCAGCACTCCTTCGTCAGCAGTCCCGTGACCTCGTCATCCATGTCCTTCACACCCAGCCCGCTCAACGTCAGCGTGCCGCAGCGGTCGCCGGTCATGCTGCCGGTGCGGGTGGCCTTGAGGATGAAGCTGGGTGGGGTGTCGCGCGCGAAGACGGCGATGGTGTAGTTGGCAGTGCCGGACTTCGGTGACTGCTGCAAGGCCTTGGGCAGCAGGCTCTCTGTCCATGTCCTTCACACCCAGGCCGCTCAAGGTCAGCGTGCCGCACCGGTCGCCGGTCATGCTGCCGGTGCGGGTGGCTTTGAGGATGTAGCTGGGTGGGGTGTCGCGCGCGAAGACGGCGATGGTGTAGTTGGCGGCGCCGGACTTCGGCGACTGCTGCAAGGCCTTGGGCAACAGGCTCTCTGCGCCTTTCTTCTGCTCGGTCTCCTCGCCGGCATCACCCGCGGCAGCGGTGTAGCGATCGTTCGCCGAGTAGTAGCGCTGCATGAACTGCGCGGCCTCCATCAGGATGCCCTGGGCTTCGGCGCGCTTGGAGCGGCGCACGTGCTCCTGGTAGTTCGGCAGCGCGATGGCGGCCAGGATGGCGACGATCGCGACGACGACCATGACTTCGATCAGCGTGAAGCCGCGGCGGGAGTGCAAGGAACCGGGGGACAGGTGTGTCATGGCGATGAAGGTCATGAAGTCATTTGTCGCGCGTCAGCACGGACTGCAGCCACGCTTCGGCGCCCTGGGTGGCGACGCCGGTCGACGTCTCGAACCTGGCGTTGTTGGCAAAGCCCCGGGCGGTGATCAGGTAGCCGGTCAGCTTGGGCGTCGAGGTGGTGGCGATCTTCTGGATGAGGCAGCGCGGTTCGATCTCCAGGGGCGTCGCGTCGACCGTGGTGCCGGTGGGCTTCTTGTTGGCGTAGGCCTTCGGAACGACGATCGCGCTGTTGCCCGCCCAGCTGGCCTTCTTGCGCCATGCCGCGGTTTCGTCGAACTCCGAGCCGATGGGGGTCGTGATGATCCGGGCGCGCATGCCGACGGAGGCGTACTCGGTGTAGTCCTTGTCGTCGCCGTCGAAGATGGCCACCTGTTCGCAAAAACGCAGCGCGGTCTCGGCGGCCTCGCGCGCGACCTCGGTCGAACGGATGCCGTTCACGCTGCGCTCGCTCTGCGTGGCATTGCGGATCGCGAAGGTGCCGACCAGCGACAGGATCACGACCAGGATCAGCGTGACGATCAGCACGACGCCGCGTTCGTACGCACGGCCGGCGATGCGGCGCGGAAGAGGGGATGGCTTCGTGTTCATGGGGTGATCAGGCGGTTGCGCAGCAGCACCGTGGTGGTGAAGGTCCTGCGCAGGTAGCCGTCGGTGCCGGTGCGGTCGGTGTTGTCGCATCGCTTGTAGGCAAGGCCACCGTCGGGCACGTCGCGCACCGGCCGGTCGCTGCGCATCTGCAGGCACACGCGCACGCTCAGCACGCGGCTCCAACGGTCTTCGGCGAGATCGGCAAGGACGCCGCTGCCGGGCAGGGCATCGACACCCGCGGCATCGAGGTACTTGACGATCTGGTGTCGCAGCGGGTCGTAGGTGGCCGCCAGCTCGATGCTGGGACGGCTGGCCACGCCATAAAGAATGCGCATGCTCTCGACGTTGGCCAGCAACGGCTGCGAGGGGCCGATGGCGTTGACGGCGTCGCGCTTTTCCATCCCGCGGCAGGACAGCATCGGCGCCGTGCTCGCGTCTGTCACCAGATAGCGGTTGTCGGCCAGGGCGTAGTTGTCGGGTGGGGGCGCGCCGGGTGCCGGCGTGGGCGGCGGGTTCACCTGCGACGGCGTGAGGGCGTTGATGCCGTTGCCCAGGCAGTTCGTCGCCAGCTTGGCGTCGGTGCCCGTGGGCATGGTGTTGTCGGTGGTGGCTTCGTAGCGGATGGCGATGGCGTCGCTGCCCTTGCCCGTGCACGACAGCTTGTCGAAGGCGGCTGCGGCATCGGTGAATCCGCCGGTGCATCCGCGCACGGCGGGGCCGGCGTAGTTGCCCATCACCGTGGCGCCGTTGCTCGGGATGAGCTGCTGCGAATAGCCGGCCTGCTTGAGTTGCTGCTGGATCAGGTTGAGCGCGAGGATGCCGTCCTCGTTCAACTGCGTCTCGGCCTGCGACAACTGGCTGCTGCGGCTGGAGGTCGAGAACGTGGACAGGGCGGCTGCCAGGATCACCAGCCCGATCGTCAGCGAGATCATCAGTTCGATCAGCGTGAAGCCGCGGGCCGGGTTGCGCCTGCGCGGGGGAACGGCGAAGACGGCACTCACAGCGTGATCCGGAAGTACATGCAGTTCACCTCTGCCGGGGCCGCGATGTTGGCGCCGGCGATGGGGCAGGCCTGGTGCAGCCCGAAGCCTGCGTCCTCCGCGATGGCGCGCCAGATCAGCCAGATGTTCAGCACGCGCGTGGCCGGCAGGCCGTTCACGCCGGAGGCCGCGTCGACCAGTTCCGTCGTGACGTAGGCCGTGCCGCCGGGCAGCCGGTTCCCGACATTCGTGAGCCACTGCGCGAGGTCGTAGGCGGCAATGGCCGCGCCACAGGTGTTGACCGGCCTGTCGGGAACGGAGGTGTCGACCTCGCACGCGGCGGGCGGCGGCGTGGGGTCCGTGGAGGCAGCCTCGCGCGTGCTGGCGTTGTAGGCCTTGGCGTGGGTGTAGCCGGCAAAGCCCGCGAGGTTGGCGCGGGCACGTTCCGCGTAGTCGTTCACCAGGCTCAGGCCGGTGGCGCGCATGCGCGAGAACTGGTTGTACTTGAGGGCCGCCGAGGTGAGCCCGGCCATGCCGAACAGGCCGATGGCCAGGATGACGATGGCGACCAGCACCTCGATGAGGGTGGCACCGCGCTGTTGTGTGGGGCGCTTCATTCGTCGTTGCCCGAACAATCTTCGCCATCCGCGGCGTAGCGGATGCGCCCGGGCTTGCTGATGCACAGCGTCTTGCGTGCCCATGGGGTGGTGCTGGCCGTCTCGAATCCGGGGGCATCGACGGTGATGCTGTTGCTCCCCGAGCTCACCAGACCATTGGGCAGGAAGACAAAGCGGCCGGCTTTGCCCAGGGCAATCTTCGCGATGCCGGGCAGTGCGTCCTGTCGCAACAGCACCTCGTCTGTCGACTCGGAATAGGCGAAGTCGGCGTCGCGGTCGTTCTTGGCGAAGACGATCCAGCCGGCCGCGAAATCGTTGCCGCCCGAGCCGGTTTCGCACTCGACCGCGGTGCCTGCGCGCAATTGGCAGACGACGACGGGTCTTGCGCGGGCGATTGCGCGCAATTGGCAGACGACGACGGGTCTTGCGCGGGCGATGGCTTCGGTGCGTGCGGTGCGCAGCGAGCCGGTCACGGCGTTGATGGCGTTGGACAGCCGCCACTGCACGATGAAGCGCGTCATCGAAGGCGCCGCGATGCCGATCAGGATCGCGAGGATCGCCAGCGTGACCATCAGCTCGATGGCCGTCAGTCCGCGCTGGTCGCGCAGCCGCGCCGGCCGCGAAGAATCGCGTGGCCTCATGTGCATGTGTCTCCCTGTTGTTTTGGAATTTCAGCCGACAACTTCTGGGCGCGAGACTAGGGGGCGATGCACATGTCCGACAACGGCTTGCCGACGTTCGGTGCGTTCGAAAGGATGAGCGGAAATGCCTCGAAGCGCCGAATGAAAGTCTGGTATTTCGGGGTGTTTGGCTGGTACTTTTTCTCTTCTGCGGAAGAGGGCTTCGCGCCCGTGTCCGCGCGTCGTTTTTCAACCTTGAATCACAATGCTTCGATGACTGCCGCATCTCCTTCCGATTCCGGCTTTGCCTTGTTCCCGACCGCCATCGGCGTCTGCGCGCTGGCCTGGGGGCCGCAGGGGCTGGTCGGTGTGCAGCTGCCCGAAGAGCGGGGCGAGGCCGCGACGCGTGCGCGCATGCGCCGGCGCTTTCCTGACCTGGAGGAAGCCCCGCCGTCGGCGCGCGCGCAGCACGCCATCGCGGGCGTGCAGGCGCTGCTCGAAGGCGCGACCGACGACCTGTGCGACATCGAGCTCGACATGCGCGGCGTGTCCGAGTTCCACCAACGCGTCTATGCGATCGCGCGGCGCATTCCGCCGGGGCAGACGCGCACCTACGGCGAGGTGGCCGAAGAGCTCGGCGACAAGGGCCTGTCGCGCGCGGTCGGCCAGGCCATGGGCCACAACCCCTTTGCGCCGGTCGTGCCGTGCCACCGCGTGCTGGCGGCGGGCAACAAGCCCGGCGGCTTCTCCGCGGGCGGCGGCGCGCTGACCAAGCTGCGCATGCTCGACATCGAAGGCGCCACGCCCAGCGGGACGCGCTCGCTGTTCTGAGCTTGAACGGTCAGGCTGCCGGCACGGGCAGTTGTTGCAGTCCTGCGATGCGCGAACCGAAGATGATCGCGGCCTGCAGCACGAAGCCCGCGAGCGCCAGCAGCAGGCAGGCCGGCTCGCCCCACATCGCACCGACCAGGCCGCCGAGCGCTGCACCGACCGGGCGCGCACCTGCGTTCACCGTCAGGAACACCGCCGACACCCGGCCCAGCATCGCCGAGGCCGTCACGCTCTGGCGCAGCGTGGTCGAGGTGATGACCCAGACCATCGGCCCCGCGCCGAACAGGAAGAACGAGAGTGCGGCGAGCGAGGCGGTCGGCACGACGAGCGTGGCCGCCATCGTTGCGGCGGCAGCCACGGCTACCGCCGGCCCGACCTGGATCGCGCGCCCGAACGGCAGCCGCGCCGTCACGCGCGAGGTCAGCAGCGCACCGACCACCATGCCCGCGCCGTACATCGCGAGCGTGAAGCCCACGGCCTGCGCGCCGAGGCCCAGCACGCGCACGGCGTAGGGCACATAGCCCGCCTGCAGCACGAACCACGAGATGTTGAAGACCGCGCCGGTCATCAGCATCGGCCGCAGGAACGCGTGCTGCCAGACGAAGCGCGCGCCATCGTGCACGTCGCGCAGCGGATGGCGCGACGGGGCTGCAGGGCGGGGCGCTTCGTTCAAACGCAGCAACAGGCCCACGGCCGCCACCGACAGCACCGCCGCCAGCACGAAAGCCGACGACGCACCGGCCCACGCGACCAGCGCGCCTGCGAGCGCGGGCCCGGCCGTGAAGGCGGCACTGCGCGCCAGCTCCAGCCGCCCGTTGGCGCGCGCCAGCGCGTCACGCGGCACGAGGGCCGGCACCAGCGCGGGCGCCGCGACGCTGAAGCCCACGGTGCCGACCGCGCCGAGGAACCCGAGCACGGCCAGCCCGCCGATGCCCAGCGTGGACGACAGCACCATGCCGAGCAAGGCCAGCAGCGACACCGCGCGCAGCCCCTCGGCCCACACCATCAAGCGACGGCGCGACATGCGGTCCGCGAGCAGGCCCATCGGCAGCGAGACCAGCAGGAAGGGCAGCGTCTGCACCGCCGCGAGAAAGCCGATCTCGCCCGGCCCGGCGCCGAGCGCGAGCACGGCCACCAGCGGCACGGCCGCGAGGCTCAGTTGTTCGGCGGACTGCGCCGCAAGATTGGCCCAGGCAAGGCGGGAGAAGGAACGGGGTAGAGGCGAGGGCATGGGGCGGCACACGAAGAGAAAGACCGCATCCTCGGGGCCGCGCCCGTCTGCCGCTGGCCGTTTACGGACGTGGAAGCCTCAGCCCGCGTTCATCTGCTCGAACCACTCGGCCACGCACACCGCCTCGGGTGCCGCGTCAGGCGCGAGCCCGTAGTAGTAGCGCTCCAGCGTCATCCGCAACCCAGGCAACGGCGATTGCAGCCGCCCCGACGCCAGGTCGTGCGCCACCAGCGAGGTCGGCGCCAGCGCGATGCCCAGCCCGTCGACCGCGGCTTGCAGCACGAAGTGCAGGTGATCGAACTGCAGCCGACCGGCCGGCCGCGCGCGCGGTGCGCCGACCTGCTTCTTCCAGTCGTCCCAGTCGTCCTTGCGCGTGCGCGCCGACAGCAGCACATGCGAGGCGAGGGCGCGCAGGTCGGGCAGCGGCTGCGCCTTGAACAGCGCGGGCGCGCCGACCACCAGCACTTCGTCTTCGAGGAAAGGCCGCACCTGGATCGACGACGGCCAGCCTTCGAGGCCGCGGCGCACGGCGATGTCGAAGCTGTCCGTGGCCTGCTCGGGCATGACGGTGCTGGTGACGACCTGCGGCTCGATATCGGGATGGCGTTCCACGAACGACGGCAGCCGGGGAATCAGCCAGCGCACCGCGAACGAGGGCCGCACGTTGATGCGCACCGCGCGCGCCGGGCCCTGCAGCTGCAGCGCGCGGGCCGCCGCGTGGATCTGCGCGAGCGCGGGCTCGGTCTCCGCGAAGAACTGCTGGCCTTCGGGCGTCAGCGTGACCTGCCGGATGCGCCGCTCGAACAGCGCCACGCCCAGGCAGGCTTCGAGGCTCTTGATCTGCCGGCTCACCGCGCTGTGCGTCACATGCAGTTCGACTGCGGCACGCGTGAAGCTCAGGTGGCGGGCCGCCGCCACGAAGGCGCGCACGGCATGGAGGGGCGGTTCGCGAAGCGGCATGCGTGCGATTTTCTCACGCATGCCGCGCGGGAATGTCGTTTGTCGGCGGGCGTCGCGAGCGGGCACGATACGGGCTCGATGTCCGCCGCACCACCGCTTTCTCCCGCCGTTCCCGTCCGTTCCACCGACCTGGATTCCCGCCACGCCGCGATGGCGCTCGGCCTCTCGCTGCCGGCCGACGTGGTGCTGTACCTGCTGCTGCCCATGTACGCGTCGCAGTTCGGCGTCTCGCTGGCCGAGGTCGGTCTGCTGCTGGCGGCCAACCGGCTGGTGCGCATCGCGGGCTACGGTTGGGTCGCGCGTTTCTATGCGCGCCACGGCGACCGGGCCAGTTGCACGCTGGCCGTGGTGGCCGCCGCATGCTGCGGGCTGGGCTACGCCACGCTCTCGGGGTTCTGGGCGCTGCTGCCGCTGCGGCTGACCTGGGGTCTGTGCTTCGCGGCGCTCAACCTGTCGACGCAGGCCCTGGCCACGGCCGACCCGCTCGGTGCCGCGCGGCGCAGCGGGCGGTCGCGCGCCTTCATCGCGACCGGGCCGGTGCTCGCGCTGCCGCTCGGTGCGCTGCTGGCGTACACGGTCGGGCCGCGCGCGATCTTCGGCGTGCTGGCGGTGGTGTCGTTGCTCGCGCTGTTCGTCACGCGGCGGCTGCCGTCGAAGCCGCATCACAGCGCAACATCTACGGTCGCGACGCGGCGCTTCTCGCGGCCGAATGCGCTGGACGGCTGGTCGTTCATGGAAGGGCTGGCGCTCGACGGCCTGTTCATCGTGGGCCTGTCGTACCTCGGCAAGGACCTGCTGCCCGGCGGCGCGGTGATCGTGGCCGGCGTGCTGATGGCGCTGCGCTACCTCGCGGAAATCTTCCTCGGGCCGGTGGGCGGGCGCATGGCGGAGCACTTCGGCGCCGAGCGCCTGCTCGTGAGCCTGTCGCTGGTGACGTCGCTCGCGCTCGTGGGCTTCGGCCTGGGCTGGCTGTGGAGCTGCGCGGCGCTGATCGTGGTGCTGCGCGCGCTGCAGCTGCCGCTGCTGCCGCCCATCGTGGCGCGTCGCACACCGGGGCCGGAGCGCGTGCGGGCGCTCGCGGCCCGCGCGGTCTGGCGCGACATCGGCGCGGGCGCCGGGCCCTTGCTGGCCGGCGTGCTGCTGCCCATTGCCTCGCCGCCGTGGATCTACGGCAGTGCCGCGCTGTTGCTGGCGGTGGCGGCGCTGGCCTGTGTCCGGCGCGCATCGCCACCCACCCCGATCCAGGAGAACATCGCCCCATGACCACCATCGACACCGTCGCCCAACTCGAAGCCCTGTTCGGCCAGCCGGGCGAAGCCTCGCTCAAGAAGGAAGTGCCGTACCTGCACCCGAGCTACCAGGCGCTGATCGCCGCATCGCCGTTCGCCGTGCTCGCGACCACCGGCCCCGGCGGGCTCGACGCCTCGCCGCGCGGCGACGCCCCGGGCTTCGTCGCGGTGCAGGACGACAAGACCTTGCTGCTGCCCGAGCGGCGCGGCAACAACCGCATCGACAGCCTGCGCAACATCGTGGCCGACCCGCGCGTGGCCCTGCTGTTCCTGATTCCGGGCGTGGGCGAGACGCTGCGCGTGAACGGACGCGCACGCATCCGCGTGGCACCCGAGCTGCTGGCGCGCTTCGCGGTGGAAGGGCGCGCGCCGCAGTGCGTGATCGAGATCGCCGTCGAGACCGTGTTCTTCCAGTGCGCCCGCGCGATCCAGCGTTCGAAGCTCTGGGCGCCGGTGCCGCAGGACGCACCGCGCACCGTGCCGACGCCGGGCGCCATCCTCTCGGCGTTGACCGATGCGGCCTTCGACGGCGCCACCTACGACCGCGAACTGCCGGCGCGGCAGCGGTCGACGCTGTACTGAACGGGGGGCGGCGTACCGTCCGGTAGAACGAATGCACTAGCGGCGAAAGCCGCCGACCCCACGCCTGCACCGATTGCGAGCCTTCGCCACAATCGACCCAATGCGTTCTTCTCCGTTCTTCAAAATGGCCCTGTTGTTGGGCCTGCTCTCCGCCATCGGGCCTTTCGCGATCGACATGTACCTCCCGGCTTTGCCCGCCATCGGGCAGAGCCTGCATGCGGACATCGGCGCGGTGCAGATGAGCCTCACCGCCTTCTTCCTGTCGCTCGGCGCGGGGCAATTGCTCTACGGCCCGATCTCCGACATGGTCGGGCGCAAGCCGCCGCTGTATGCCGGGCTGGTGCTGTTCGCGCTGGCCAGCGTGGGCTGCGCGCTGGCGACCGACATCCAGACCCTGATCGCGCTGCGCTTCGTGCAGGGCCTGGGCGCGGCCGCCGGCATGGCGATTCCGCGCGCCGTGGTGCGCGACCTGCACACCGGCACCGACGCCGCGCGGCTGATGTCGCTGCTGATGCTGGTGTTCAGCGTGTCGCCCATCCTGGCGCCGCTCGCGGGCAGCCTGGTCATCGCCTTCACCGGCTGGCGCGGCGTGTTCTGGGCCGTCACCATCGCCGCGGTGGCGGGCCTGGCCATGATGGTCAAGCTGCTCGACGAAACACGCCCGGCCTCGGAGCGTGTCGAAAGCAGCCTGGGCAGCGCGCTGTCGGCCTACTGGCTGCTGTTGCGCGACTGGCACTACCTCGGGCTGGTGTTCATCGGCAGCTTCGCCATGGCGGGCTTCTTCACCTACCTGGCCAACTCGTCGTTCGTGATGATCGACCACTACGGCCTGTCGCCCGCGATGTACAGCGTGGCCTTCGGCGTGAACGCGGCGGCCTTCATCGCGGCCTCGCAGTTCACGGGCTCGCTGGGCGAGCGCTACGGGCTGGTCAACCTCGTCAAGTTCGGCGTGGCCTGCTGCGGCGTGGCGATGGTCGCCATGTTCGTGTACTTCGCGATGGGCGGCGACAACCTGTGGGTGCTGATCGTCCTGTACTTCATCGCCTCGGGCTTCATGGGCCTCGTGATCCCGACCACCGGCGTGCTGGCGCTCGAGATGCACGGCGCCATCGCCGGCACGGCCTCGGCGCTGCTGGGCACGCTGCAGATGCTGACCGGCGCACTCGCGATGGCGGTGGTGGGCCTGTTCTCCAACGGCCGTCCGCTGCCGATGGTGGCGGGCATGGCGGCCGGCGCGCTCATCGCGCTGGTGCTGACCTGGCTCACGCTCGGCGGTGTGCGCTCCGAGCCGACCGAGGGCAGGGCGCAAGGAGCCTGACATGACGGCCGCCATAGCAAGCGACGCCAAGCCGCTTCCCCTCGACGGCCTGGCCGCGCCCGCGCGCGGCTGGGCGATGCTGGTCATCATCCTCGGGCTCACGGTCTCGGTGCTCGACGGCACCATCGTCAACCTGGCGCTGCCCGGCATCGCGCGCGAGCTGCAGGCCACGCCGGCGCAGGCCATCTGGGTGGTCAACGCCTACCAGATCGCCACGCTGGTGATGCTGCTGCCGCTGGCCTCGCTGGGCGACCTCGTGGGCTACCGGCGCGTGTACCTGGTGGGCATGGCGGTGTTCACCGTGTCGTCGCTGGCCGCGACCTTCGCCAATTCGCTCGCCACGCTGATCGCGTCGCGCGCGCTGCAGGGGCTGGGCGCGGCAGGGATCATGAGCGTCAACGCGGCGCTGGTGCGGCTCACGTTCCCCTCGGCGCAGCTGGGGCGGGGCATGGCCATCAATTCGCTGGTGGTCGCCACCTCGTCGGTGGCCGGGCCTTCGGTGGCGGCGGCGATCTTGTCGGTGGCGTCGTGGCCGTGGCTCTTCGCCATCAACGTGCCGCTGGGCATCGTCACCTTCGCGCTGGGCCTGCGGGCGCTGCCGTTCAACCGCGCGGCGCCGGCCGCGGGCGCGCGCTTCTCGCCGATCGACGTGACGCTCAACGTGCTGATGTTCTCGCTGGTCTTCCTCGGCGTGGACCACCTGGGCGTGCGCGAGGGCGGGGTGCAGGCCACGGGCACGCCGTGGTCGGCCTGGGCCACGCTGGGGGCCGGGCTGGCGGTGGGCTTCGTCTACCTGCGGCGCCAGCGCACGCAGGCGGTGCCGCTCTTTCCCATCGACCTGCTGCGCATCCCGGTGTTCGCGCTGTCGATGGGCACCTCGGTGGCGGCGTTCTGCGCGCAGATGCTGGCCTACATCGCGCTGCCGTTCCTGCTGCTCGACGTGTACGGCCGCAGCCACATCGAGGCCGGCCTGCTGATCACGGCGTGGCCGCTGGCCATCGTGGTGATGGCGCCCATCGCCGGGCGGCTCATCGGCCGCTACCCCGACGGGCTGCTGGGCGGCATCGGCCTGGGCCTGCTGGCCACGGGCCTGGCGCTGCTGGCGGCGCTGCCGGCGCACCCGGGCAATGCCGACATCGCCTGGCGCATGGCGCTGTGCGGCCTGGGCTTCGGCCTGTTCCAGTCGCCCAACAACCACACCATCGTGAGTTCGCCACCGGCGCACCGAAGTGGTGCGGCCAGCGGCATGCTCGGCACGGCGCGGCTCACGGGGCAGACGCTCGGGGCCGTGGTGCTGGCGGCGGTGTTCAGCGTCTGGAGCCCGCACGGCGGGCATGGCCCGGTGGTGGCGCTGGTGCTGGCGGCGGGCTGCGCGGCGGTGGCGGCGGTTTTCAGCAGTCTGCGGCTGAAGACGACAAGTCCGCATGCCTGAATAAGGTAGGGTACGGCCTCATGAAGGAAGTACCTGACACCGTGGTCTGTCCGGGCTGCGACGCGGTCTACGCCCGCACGCCGCTGGCGCCGCGCGACGTGGCCGAGTGCCCGCGCTGCGGCACCGAGCTCGACCGGCACCCGGGCGCGCAGCAGCGGCGCATCCTGCCGCTGACGGTCGCGAGCCTGATCATGTTCGCCATCGCCAACCTGTTTCCCATCGTCGAGATCGAACTGCAGGGCCTGCGCAGCCAGACCACGCTGGCCGGCGCGGTGGTGGTGCTGAGCGCCGAGGGCATGTCGCCGGTGGCGCTGCTGGTGCTGGCCACGACCATCCTGTTTCCGCTGCTGCAGCTGTGCATCCTGGCCTACCTGCTGGTGCCGCTGGCCCGCGCGCACCGGCCCTGGGGCTTCGCGGTGCTGGTGCGCATGATGCAGTCGCTGCGGCCCTGGGGAATGATCGAGGTCTTCCTGCTCGGCGTGCTGGTGGCGATCGTCAAGCTGTCGAGCATGGCGACGGTGGTGCCGGGGCCCGCGCTGTGGGCCTTCGTGGCGCTCACCGTGACGCTCACGGCCGTGCTGTCGTTCAACCCCGGCGCGTTCTGGGAGATGACCTTCCGCCAGGCCGATGAAGAAGATGCCAACGCAGAGGCAGACCCGCCGGAGGTGCGCGCATGAACATGCGCGGGCTGCCCGCCCGCCTGGCCTCGGCACGCCCCTGGGAGGCGCAGGCCGACGACGAGCACGACCACGAGAACCCGGTGCCGACGGCCGCCGGGCTCGGCCTGCACGTCTGCACGCACTGCACCGCCGTCTGGCGCGATGCCGAAGATGGCGACGCCTGCGCCCGCTGCGGCACGCACCTGCACACGCGCAAGCCGCAGAGCCTGAACCGCACCTGGGCCTTCCTGATCGCGGCCTGCATCATGTACATCCCGGCCAACCTGCTGCCGGTGATGATCACGCGCACGCTGTTCGGCGCGCAGTACGACACCATCCTCAGCGGCGTCATCTACTTCTGGGTGTCGGGCGCCTGGGGGCTGGCGGCCATCGTGTTCATCGCGAGCTTCCTGGTGCCGCTGTTCAAGCTGGCGGTACTGCTCTTGCTTGTGGTGCTGGCGCAGCGGCGCAGCAACTGGCGCCGGCGCGAGCGGGCCAAGCTGTATCACATCATCGAGATCATCGGGCGCTGGTCGATGCTCGACGTGTTCGTGGTGTCGCTGCTGACCGGGCTGGTGCAGATCCAGGGCTTCGCGGTCATCACCGCGGGCGTGGGCATTGCGGCCTTCGGCGCGGTGGTGGTGCTGACCATGCTGGCCTCGCTGAGCTTCGACCCGCGCCTGACGTGGGACGGCCCGGTGCCGCAAGCAGACACGGACGAACGACACATTGAAAGCAGGGAAGAAAAAATCGCATGAGTGAAGAAGACACGCAACCGCAAGACCGTCCGGCAGCGTCGGCCCCGCCCGCGCTGCCGAAGCCGAAAGTGGCGCGCCGCCGCGAATGGCTGCCCTCGCTGATCTGGCTGATTCCCATCGTCGCCGCGCTGGTCGGCGTGACGCTGGTGGCGCGCATTCTCATGGAGCGCGGCCCCGAGATCGTGCTGACCTTCAAGACGGCCGAGGGCCTCGAAGCCGGCAAGACCGCCGTGAAATACAAGGACGTGCAGATCGGCCTGGTGCAGAGCCTGCGGCTGGCGCGCGACCGCTCGCACGTGCGCGTGCTGGTGCAGCTCAACAAGGACGCCGAGGGCTTCACTTCGGCCGACTCGCGCTTCTGGGTGGTCCGGCCGCGGCTGGACACCTCGGGCATCTCGGGATTGGGCACGCTGCTGTCGGGCGCCTACATCGGCGCCGACGCGGGTGTCGAGAAGGAAACCGCGGGCGAGTTCACCGGCCTCGAAGCGCCGCCCATCGTCACGCGCGGCGACTCGGGCCAGCAGTTCTTGCTGCGGGCGCGCGACGTGGGCTCGCTCGACGTCGGTTCGCCCGTGTACTTCCGGCGCATCAAGGTCGGGCAGGTCGCGGCCTACGAGCTCGACGGCGACGGCCGCGGCGTCACGCTGCGGGTGTTCGTGAACGCGCCGTACGACAAGTTCGTCGGCATGAACACGCGCTTCTGGCAGGCCAGCGGCATCGACGCGCAGCTCAGCGCCAGCGGCTTCACGCTGCGCACGCAGTCGCTGGCCACCATCCTGCTCGGCGGCATCGCCTTCCAGGCGCCCGACGACGCCATGGGCCCGCTGGCCAAGGAGAACACGGCCTTCGTGCTGGCGCAGGACGAAAGCGCCGCCATGAAGGAGCCCGACGGCCCCTCGCAGACGCTGCTGATGTACTTCAACCAGTCGCTGCGCGGCCTCACGCCGGGCGCGCCGGTCGACTTCCGCGGCGTGGTGCTGGGCGAGGTGAAATCCATCGGCGTCGAGTTCGACCGCGCCGAGCGCGAGTTCCGCATGCCGGTGCTGGTGCAGATCTACCCCGACCGCCTGCGCCGCCGCGAGAGCGGTGCCGGTGCGCAGGCCACGGAGTCGCGCGCGACGCAGCAGGAACGGCTGCGCTTCCTGGCCGAGAAGGGCCTGCGCGCCCAGCTGCGCAACGGCAACCTGCTGACCGGCCAGGTCTACGTGGCGCTCGACTTCTTCCCGAAGGCGCCGCCCGCGAAGATCGACCTGTCGAAGAGCCCGATCGAGCTGCCGACCATCGCCAACGGCCTGGACGAGATCCAGTCGCAGGTGCAGGAAATCGCCACCAAGCTCAACAAGGTGCCCTACGAGCAGATCGCCACCGACCTGCGCACCACGCTGGCCACGCTCAACAAGACGCTCACCAGCACCGAGCAGACCGTCAGCCGCATCAACAGCGACGTGACGCCCGAGCTGGCCGCCGCCATGAAGGACGTGCGCAAGACCGTCAACTCGGCCGAACGCACGCTGGCCGACGACTCGCCGCTGCAGCAGGACATGCGCCAGACCCTGCGCGAGCTGACGCGCGCCGCCGGTTCGGTGCGCGTGCTGACCGACTACCTCGAACGCCATCCCGAATCGCTGCTGCGCGGCAAACCGGACGACAAGAAATGAAGACGACGACGACCTTCGCGCTCGCGGGCGCCGCCGCGTTGCTGCTGCTGGCAGGCTGCGCGAGCAAGCCCGACAGCTACTACACGCTGGCCAGCCCGCCCGCGCTCACCGACGCCGCGCCGCGCACTCCTGATGCCGCCGCGCCGCTGTACATCGAGCTCGCGCCCGTGGCCGTGCCCGAGCGGCTGGCGCGCCCGCAGATGGTGGTGCGCCGCCCGACCGGCGGCGTGCAGGTCGACGTGCTCGAGCAGCACCGCTGGGCCTCGTCCTTCGAGAACGAGCTGCGCGACGCGCTGGGCAGCGGCATCGCCAGCCGGCTCGGCGCGCTCGACGTCACGCAGGGCGGCCGCCAGACCTCGCAGCCCGTGTGGCGCGTGGCGGTGCAGGTGCGCCAGTTCGAGATGGTGGACGGCGGGCGCGTGGACGCCGGCTTCACCTGGACCCTGCGCCGCTCCGACGAGGCGCGCACGCTGGTGTGCCGGCTCGACGCGGGCGAAGCCACCGGCGGCGGCATGGACGCGCTGGCGCAAGGCGCGCAGCGCGTGACGGCCGCGGCGGCGGCGGCCATGGCGCGCAGCGTGAACGCGGCGCGGACGAACCCGGGCGCGACGGCGTGCGCGACCTGAGGCTTTCACCTTTCCCCGACGGGGGAAGGCACCACGCCACCATCCGCTAGAACGGAGGCCCCATGGCACAGATCGGCAAGGCGCCCTGCGACGACACGCTGATCCTGCATGGGTCTCCATCTCCCACGGAAGAGGGCGCCTGCCCTGAAGCCTCCAAGCCCTGGGTGCTGGCCGCGGCCATCGTCGGCTCGAGCATGGCCTTCATCGACGGCACCGTGGTCAACGTTGCCTTGCCTGCCATCCAGGCCGATCTGCATGCCACGGCCTTCCAGGCGCAATGGGTGGTCGAGTCCTACGCCTTGTTGCTCGCGGCGCTGCTGCTGGTGGGCGGCGCGCTCGGCGACCACTACGGACGGCGGCGCATCTTTGCCATCGGCGTGGTCGTGTTCGCCGTGTCGTCGGTGGGCTGTGCGCTCGCGGCCGACGTGCAGCAGCTCATCGCCGCACGCGCGATTCAAGGCGTCGGAGGCGCGCTGCTGGTACCGGGCAGCCTGGCGCTCATCAGCGCCTCGTTTCCCGAGAAGGAACGCGGCAAGGCCATCGGCACCTGGTCGGGCTTCAGCGGCATCACGGCGGCGGTGGGGCCGGTGCTGGGCGGCTTCCTGGTCGATCACTTCTCGTGGATCTGGGCTTTTCTCATCAACGTGCCGATGGCGCTGCTGGTGCTGTGGATCGTGCGCCGCCACGTGCCCGAGAGCAAAGGCGCCGCCGCGCGCGGCGGGCTCGACCTGTGGGGCGCGCTGCTGGCGACCGCCGGGCTGGGCGGCATCGTCTACGCCTTCATCGAGGCACCCACGCAGAGCTGGCGTTCGCCGGCCGTGCTCGCGGCGCTGGCGATCGGTGTCGTGGGCAGTGTCGGCTTCGTCGTCGCCGAGCGCCGGGCGCGCACGCCGATGCTGCCGCTGTCGCTGCTGCGCATCGGCAACTTCAGCGGCGCCAACCTGCTGACGCTGCTGCTGTATGCGGCGCTGGGCGGCGGGCTGTATTTCTTTCCGCTCAACCTGATCCAGGTGCAGGGCTACTCGGCCACGGTGGCGGGCGCGGCGCTGCTGCCGTTCATCTTCCTGATGTTCGCGCTCTCGGGCTGGGCCGGGCAGCTGGTCGACCGCTTCGGGCCGCGCGTGCCGCTGGTCATCGGGCCGGCCATCGCGGCCGTGGGCTTTGCGCTGTTCGCGCTGCCGGGCGTGGGTGCGAGCTACTGGAGCGGCTTCCTGCCGGCCGTGGTGGTGCTGGGTTTCGGCATGACGGTGACGGTCGCGCCGCTCACCACCACGGTCATGAACGCCGTGGGGCCCGACCTCGCGGGCGTGGCCTCGGGCGTGAACAACGCGGTGTCGCGCGCGGCGGCGGTGCTGGCGATCGCGGTGTTCGGCGCCATCATGGCCTGGGCCTTCGACGCGGCGCTGGCCGAGCGGCTGCAGGCGATGGGCGCGTCGGACGAGGTGCGGGCCTTTCTTGCGGCCGAGCGCGACCGATTGGCCGCGGCCGGCGCGCCGCCGGGTGCCGATGCGGCCACCGTCGCGGCCGTGAAGCGCGCCGTGGCCGAATCCTTCGTCGCGGGCTTTCGCTGGGTGATGCTGCTGAGCGCCGGCCTGGCCGTGCTGAGTGCGGTGAGCGCCTGGTTGATGATCCGGCGCACGCCCGCAGAAAAGCCAGACAACGACAAGCCATGAGACAGGAGACAAACCACCGATGGAAGCAGCACAACCGGCCGTCGCGCCGCCGCATGTCGATGTCCTGATCGTCGGTGCCGGCCTGTCCGGCATCGGCGCCGCCTGCCACCTGCAGGCGCAGTGCCCGGGCCGCAGCTACGCGATCCTCGAAGGGCGCGAACGCAGCGGCGGCACCTGGGACCTGTTCCGCTACCCGGGCGTGCGCTCCGACTCCGACATGTACACGCTGGGCTACGTGTTCCGCCCGTGGACGCAGGCCAAGGCGATCGCCGACGGCCCGTCGATCCTGCAGTACGTGCGCGACACCGCGCGCCAGCACGGCATCGACGACAAGATCCACTACCAGCACCGCGTGGTGCGCGCCGCCTGGTCGAGCGCCGACGCCTGCTGGACGGTCGATGTGGAGCAGGGCCCCGACAAGCGCCTCGTGCAGTGGCGCTGCAACTTCCTGTTCCTGTGCAGCGGCTACTACCGCTACGAAGCAGGCTACACGCCCGACTTCGCCGGCATGGCCGACTTCAAAGGCCGCATCGTCCATCCGCAGCACTGGCCCGCCGACCTGGACCACAGTGGCCAGCGCGTGGTCGTGATCGGCAGCGGCGCGACCGCGATGACGCTGGTGCCTGCGATGGCGAAGACCGCCGCGCACGTCACGCTGCTGCAGCGCTCGCCGACCTACGTGGTGGCGCGCCCGGCCGAAGACCCCATTGCCAATCGCCTGCGGCGCCTGCTGCCGGCGATGGCCGCGTACCGCCTCACGCGCTGGAAGAACGTGACGCTCGGCATGCTGTTCTTCCGGCTCGCGCGGCGCAAGCCGGCGCGCGTCAGGCGCATGCTGCTGGGCGGCGTGCGCCACGCGCTCGGGCCCGGCTACGACATCGCCACGCACTTCACGCCGCGCTACAACCCGTGGGACCAGCGCCTGTGCCTCGTGCCCGACGGCGACCTGTTCGCGGCGCTCAACGCGGGCCGCGCCTCGATGGTCACGGACCACATCGACACCTTCACGCCCGAGGGCCTGCGGCTGAAGTCGGGCCGCGTGCTCGAGGCCGACATCGTCGTCACCGCCACCGGCCTCGAGCTGCAGGTGCTCGGCGGCATCGAACTGAGCGTGGACGGCCGCCGCGTCGACCCCGCAGCGACCTTCAACTACAAGGGCATGATGTACAGCGACGTGCCCAACCTGGCCTCGTCCTTCGGCTACACCAACGCCTCGTGGACGCTCAAGTGCGACCTGACCTGCGCCTACGTCTGCCGGCTGCTGAACCACATGCACAAGCACGGCTGGCGGCAATGCACGCCGCACAACGCGGGCCCCGACCTGTCGCCCGAACCGTGGATCGATTTCAGCTCGGGCTACGTGCAGCGCTCGCTCGACAAGTTTCCCAAGCAGGGCACGCACACGCCGTGGAAGCTGCACCAGAACTACCTGCGCGACATCCTCCTGCTGCGCCTCGGGCGCGTGGACGACGGGGTGATGGCGTTCTCGAACCGCGCGGTTTGATCGCGGCCTGACCGCGTTGCGTGACGCGGCGATGTATAGCTCTGCTCAATACAACATCGAAGATTTTTGAATTGGATCGATGGCAGGCGGCGGTGATTTACTCCGCCCGGCGTTGCACTCGCACTGAAAAAACGGCGAGGCGGCACCCGGGAATCACCCCACGACCCTGTGATGAGGAGACCTCATGAAGTCATCGATCCGTGCATCCCTGGCGGGCCTGCTGTTCGCAGCGCTGGCAGGACATGCAAGCGCTGCCTCGCTGGACGCTTTCGCGGCCACGCCGAACGCCGCCATCTCCGGCAACAACATCGAGAACCTGACGCAGTCGACGCCCGAGATGTGCGCGTCGGCCTGCCTGGGCGCGCCACGCGGCGCCTGGTGCGTCTCGTTCGACTACAACAAGGCCGGCCAGAGCTGCGACCTGAGCGACAAGCGCGCCGCCGACGTGGGCGGGCTGAAGACCGACTACCCCGGCAACCCCTATGACCACTACAGCCTCAAGCCCGATCCGCTGAAGCCTTTCGCGCGCACGCCCAATGCGGCCATCAGCGGCTACAACACCGAGGCCCTGCAGGCCGTGACGCCCGCCGACTGCGCCAACGCCTGCACCGACGCGAGCCGCTCGTCGTGGTGCAAGTCCTTCGACTACCACAAGACCAACCAGCGCTGCGACCTGAGCGACAAGCGCGCCAGCGACATCGGCGGCCTGAAGACCGACTACGTCGGCAACCCCTACGACCACTATTCGCTGATCGCGGGCGAGGGCGTTCCCAACCCCGTGCCCGGCAACAAGCACATCCTGCTGATCGGCATCGACGGCCTGCGCGGCGACGCCATCCAGTGCGCGGGCTGCGTGCAGACGCCCGCGATGTCGGCGCTGATCGCCGGCGGCGCCTTCCACGGCAACGTGCTGGCGGGCGGCACCAAGCAGGCGACCGTGAGCGGGCCCGGCTGGTCGTCGGTGTTCACCGGCTTCTGGGCCGACAAGCACGGCGTGACCTCGAACACCACCACCTTGCCGCTGAAGAAGACGCACGTGTTCGACCAGATCAAGGCGGCCTGGCCGACGGCCACGACGGCGGTGGTGGGCGACTGGTTCAACATCACCCACAACCTGCGCCCGGCGCTGGCCGACTTCGTGATCGCCAACGCGGCCAAGAATTCGCAGCAGGCCACCGATGCCGTGAAGGGCTGGCTGAGCTGGAAGCACCCGCCGACGGCGATCTTCTACTACCTGCACAACGTCGACGTCCACGCGCCGAGCTACGACCCGCTCAATGCCTACTACCAGGGCAAGATCGCCGGCGAAGACCAGCAGATCCAGCAGGTGCTCACGGCGCTCACGTCGCGGCCGAACTACGCCAACGAGGAATGGCTGATCGTCGTCACCTCCGACCACGGCGGCACGGGCAGTGGCCACGGCGGGCAGACGGCAGGGGAACGCAGCACGCTGCTGATCCTGAACAACAACCACCAGAACCCGCTCAAGCCCAGCTACTGCCTGGGCAACCTCGGGGGTACCGCATTGACGCAGGTGGACGGCACGACGCCGCACATCCTGGACTTCCTGGGCCTGCCGAACACCACCGAAGGGCAGAAGCACCCGGCGTGCGGGAACTGAGGGCAGGCGAGTCCGGACGGGGCCGAAGGGGAGGGTAGCCCGCGCGCATGCCGTGCGCGGCAGGCGAAATGCCTACCCTTCGGCGATCGGCGGGTTGAACCCGCACATAATCTCGCGTTTTCTTTTGTTCTGAATCTCTCAGGTAGCCACGCCGTGTCGAAGCCAACCTGCCCCTGGACTTCGACCAACCCTTCCCGGCTGTGGTGCGCCCGTGTTCGAACGCTATTACCGCGAGCTGCTGAGCTTTCTGTCCCGCAAGGTACCCGACCGCGCCACCGCGGCCGACCTGGCGCAGGAGAGCTACGTGCGGGTGTACGAGGCGCAGCGCACCGGCAGCGTGGTGCGCGACCCGCGCGCGCTGCTGTACCGCACGGCCCGCAACCTCGTCACCGACCACCACCGCCGCACCAGCGTGCGCGCGGGCGGCGACACGGCGGCGCCCGATGACGCACCGCCCGACGCCGACGACTGCATCGGCCCGCCCACCTTCGAGCCCGACGCCATCCTGTCGTCCAGCCAGGGCATGGCGGCCATGGTCGAGACCATCGACCGGCTGCCTCCGCGCTGCCGCGAAGCCTTCGTGCTCTACAAGTTCGATGGCCTCTCGTATGCCGAGGTGGCTGCGCGCATGGGCATTTCGGTGCGGACGGTCGAGATGCAGCTGCGCATTGCGATGGAGGCGTGCTGGGCGTGCCTGGAGCGGACCCGTGGTTCAGAGTGAGATGAGACGCCCCATTACAGGGTTTGACCACGCTCGTGCGTCTACCCCCATAAGAACGATCCCCACGTCATGACCCTCACGTCGCCACCGTCCGAAGAAGCCCTGCGCCTGCGACAGGACGTGCTGGACTGGTTCGTCCGCCGCCAGCGCACGCACTGGAGCGCGTCCGACGAGCGCGCGTTCCAGGCCTGGCTCGGCGCCGATGCGCGCCATGGCGAGGCGTTTCGCGAATGGGAGTCGCGCTGGCGCGCCTTCGACGCGATCGCGCCCGAGACGGTCGCGGGCTGGCGCAGCGGCTTCGAAGGCCGCGCGCCCGCCGCACCCACGCGCCGCGGCTTCCTGAAGCCGGCGGTCGTGCTGGGCGTTTCCGGCATGGCGGTCGGCGCCGGCTACCTCGGCTGGCGCCACCTGCAAGCCCAGCCCGTGTTCGAACAGGCCTTCGCCACCCGACGCGGGCAGCAGCTCGAGGCGCCGCTGCCCGATGGCTCCCGGCTGCGGCTGGACACCGCCACCCGCCTCGAAGTGCGCCTGTTCCGCGACCGCCGCGAGGTGACGCTGATCGACGGGCAGGCGGTGTTCGCCGTGCAGTCCGATGCGAAACGCCCGTTCGACGTGCTGGCCGGGCCGCTGCGCGTGCGGGTGGTCGGCACGCGCTTTGCCGTGCGCCACACCCCCGGCATGCCGGGCGCCGACGGCACGCGGGTGTCGGTGGAAGAGGGCAAGGTGCGCGTGGTGCGCCGGGCGCCGGATGCGACGAGCGAAGTCTTCCTGACCGCTGGGCGCCAGGTGGAAAGCGATGCGCAGGGCCGGTTCTCCGCCGTTTCGGCCGTGCCGCGCGACGGCATCGCGCCCTGGCGCGAGCACCGCCTGAGCTTCGTCGACACGCCGCTGGCCCGCGCGCTGGCCGAGCTGGAGCGCTACGGCAGCACCGGCCTGGTGGTGAACGACCCGGCCGTGGCAGCACTGCGCCTGAGCGGCACCTTCGACCCGCGGGACGCGCGCACGCTGCGGCGCGCCCTGGCCAGCGCCTTGCCGGTGCGGCTGAAGGACACCGGCACGGTCGCGGAAATCCTGCCGGCCCCCTGAAACAAAAGAATCAAGAATTTCTCGCCGGCACTACGGGGATTCCGCCGGCTCGTGCGTCAGCCCAGATAGGAACCATTTGCATTCACTACCTGGAAGACGTTCGATGACGAAGCGCTTGAGAACAAAGATGACACCCGCGCCGCTGGCCCTGGCCGTTGCACTGGCCCTGGCGAACGCGCCCCTGATGGCCCGGGCGCAGGGCGCGCCCCAGCCGATCCGCATCGCGGCCCAGCCGCTGGCCGAGGCGCTGAACGACTGGGCGCGGCAGACCCGCATCCAGCTGGTCGTGCAGCAGAGCCTGGTCGCGGGCAAGACCGCGCCCGCCATCTCGGGCAGCCTCACGGCCCGGCAGGCGCTCGACCGGCTGCTGGCCGGCAGCGGCCTGGCGGCCACGATGGAAGGCAATGCGGCGGTCATCAAGACCGCGCCCGCCACGGGCGGCACGTCCACGCTGCCGGCGGTGACCGTCGTGGCCGACGGCGAGGAAAGCGCCACGGGCCGGGTGCAGGGCTATGTCGCCAAACGCAGCGCCACCGCCACCAAGACCGACACGCCGATCATCGAGACGCCGCAGTCGATCTCGGTGATCACGGCCGACCGCATCGAGGCGATCGGCGCCACCAACCTCAAGGACGCACTGGGCTACACGCCGGGCGTGTCGACCACCACCTACGGCGCCGATTCGCGCTACGACTGGATCTCGCTGCGCGGCTTCGACGCCTATTCGCCGGGCTTCTATCTCGACGGCCTGCCGCTGCGCAACAACAGCACCTGGGGCGTGTGGCGCACCGAGAACTACGGCGCCGAGCGCATCGAGCTGCTGCGCGGCCCGTCGTCGGTGCTGTACGGCATGAGCGGCCCCGGCGGGGTGGTGAACGTGGTCAGCAAGCGCCCGACGGCGGAGCCCGTGCGCGAGCTGCAGCTGCAGGTGGGCGACCACGCCCGCAAGCAGGTCGCGGGCGATTTCTCGGGCGCGCTCGATGCCGACGGCAAGCTGCTGTACCGCATCACCGGCCTCGTGCGCGACGCGCAACTGCCGGCGGGCAAGGAGGCCGACGACCGCATGTACATCGCGCCCGCGCTCACCTGGAAGCCGTCGGGCGACACCACGCTCACCTTGCTGTCGCAGTTCTCGCGCACGCGCGGCGGGGTCTACACGCGCGCACGGCCGCAGGTCGGCTCGCTCGATCCGACCGCGATCGGCACCACCATTCCCTCGAAGCTGTTCGTCGGCGAGCCCGGCTTCGACCGCTTCGACCAGGACCAGCAGATGGTCGGCTACCAGTTCGAGCACCGCATCAACGACACCTTCACCGTGCGGCAGAACGCGCGCTACGCGCACCAGAAGCTCGACTACACGGGCACGCAGCTGAAGGGCTTCATGGCGCTGAACCCCGACGTGCCGAACGACCCGCTCAACTTCCAGCAGATGTCGCGCAGCGTGTTCGGCAGCCGCGAGAACATCGGCGCCCTGGCACTGGACAACCAGCTGCAGGCCGATTTCCGCCTGGGCGAGACGCAGCACAAGGTGCTGGTCGGGCTGGACTACCAGCGCACGCGCATCGACCAGGTCACCTTCAGCGGCGGCAGCGCCTCGCCGCTGAACATCTACGCGCCGGTGTACGGCGGGCCGATCGAGCGGCCCGCGCCGTATTTCGACGGCGTCACGCGACTTGCGCAGACCGGCGTCTACCTGCAGGACCAGATCAAGTGGGGCGAGCGCTGGACGCTGACGCTGGGCGGGCGCTACGACACCGCCGACAGCACCGTGGACAGCCGCCTCGACGGCTCGCGCCAGCGCATGCGCGACCACAAGTTCACCAGCCGGGCCGGCCTGGTCTACCTGCACCCGAGCGGCTGGGCGCCGTACCTGAGCTACTCGGAGTCGTTCGCGCCCACGGCCACCATCGACCCGGCGTCGGGCGACCCGTTCAAGCCCGAAAGCGGCAAGCAATACGAGGCCGGCGTGCGCTACCAGCCCACGGGCAGCAAGGCGATGTACAGCGCCGCCATCTTCGACCTGCGGCGCAAGAACTACATCAGCTACGACGGCGAGTTCATGCCCAAGCAGACGGGCGAGATCTCGGTGCGCGGCCTGGAGCTCGAGGCCACGGCCGAGATCGCCTCGCGCCTGAACCTCACGGCGTCGTACAGCTACACGCCGCGGGCCATCGTCACGGCAAGCGCCAACACGAAAGAGATCGGCAAGCAGGCCACGGCCGTGCCGCGCCACCGGCTGTCGGTGTGGGCGGACTACCGCTTCGCCGGCGGCGTGAAGGTGGGCCTGGGCGCGCGCTACACGGGCTCGAACTACGGCGACGGCGAGGCCGCGTGGCCGAGCAAGGTGCCGGCCTCGACGGTGTTCGACGCCATGCTCGGCTACGACATCGACCGCTGGAGCCTGGCGCTGAACCTGCGCAACCTGACCAACAAGACGTACTTCGCGAACTGCGGTTACCGCAACTGCTACTACGGCTACCCGCGCACGGCGACGGCCACGGCGACCTACCGCTGGTAGGTCAGCGACGCTGTGCCAACAGGTGCCGCCCCAGCGCCTCGAAGGCCGGCAGCGTCACCGGGTCGTTCGCGGCGTTGCCCGCGATCGGGTGCGAGGCGTAGCGCACGATCACCATCCCGGCCTTCGGGTCGATGTAGATGCGCTGGCCGTGCACGCCGCGCGCCATGTAGGCGCCGTGGTCGTTGTGCGTCACCCACCACATGTCGCGGTAGCTCCAGCCCTGCAGCAGCGGGTAGCCGCCCTTGACGAAGGCGGCCTTGTCGCCGCCGCGGCGGATGTCTTCGACGGCCGCCTTGGGCACGACCTGCCGGCCTTTCACGCGGCCGTCGTTGCGCAGCATCTCGCCGAAGCGCGCGAGGTCGCGCAGGCCGGTGTTCAGGCCGCCGCCCGCGAACGGCGTGCCGATCGAGTCGACGGTGAAGTAGGCGTCCTGCTCGGCGCCCAGGTGGCGCCAGATGCGCTCCGACAGCAGCTGCGCCACGGTGCGGCCGGTGGCGCGCGCGATCACCCAGCCCAGCACGTCGGAGTTGACGGTCTTGTAGCCGAAGCCTTCGCCATGCTTGCCCTCGGGCTGCACGGTCTGCAGGAACTCGTAGTAGCTGCGCGGGCCGGTGTAGTCCTTCGGCTTGGGCAGCGGGTTGCCGGCCTGCGCATGGGCCCAGACCTCGGCCTTCGGGTCGGCGTAGTCCTCGCTGAACTTCAGGCCCGTGGTCATGTCGAGCACCTGGCGCACGGTGGCGTTGCCGAAGGCCGAGGTCGCGAGCTCGGGCACGTAGTGGGCCACCGGCTTGCCGGCATCGAGCGTGCCTTCGGCCACCAGCATCGCGCCCAGCGTGCCGACCACCGACTTGGTGACCGACATGGCGCCGTGCTGGCCGTCGTCTTTCAGCACGCCGAAGTAGCGCTCGTAGACCACGCGCCCGCGGTGCAGCACGAGGATGCCGTCGGTGTAGGTGGCGGCCAGCGAGGCGTCCCAGGTCATGAGCGTCTTCGCATCGAGCGGCGTGAAGCGCAGCGTGTCGATGTCCTTGCGCAAGGCCTGGGGCAGGGCGGTGGGCGCACCGAGCCCGCGCGACACGTTCACGGTCGGCATCAGCTGGCGGAAATTCGACACGCTCCAGCGCATCGCCGGAAATCGGAAATAGCTGCCGTCGTCGAAACGCAGCGTGCGGTCGGGTGGCGGCGGCGAGCCGGTCATCCAGCCGAGCCGGGCGGGGTCGCTGGCGGCGGCGTCGGGGTAGGTGGCATCGGCCGCGCCGGCCGACACCGCCAGGGCGGTGAGCGCGGCGGCCAGCAAAGCCTGGGCGCCAAGGCGGGTTCTGGAAGGGGCGAACATGGCAGTTCCGAAGCGAAGGACCGGCCCATTGTGGCCCGCGGCCCGGCCTGCGAACTTCTCACTGACAGCCGCGGCGCAGGTTGACAGGGCGCCGCTTCGGCTTTGATACTGAACCCTTCAGTTCATCATTCAACCCAAGGAGATTCCATGCAGAAGATCATTCCCTGCCTCTGGTTCGACGGCAACGGCGAGGAGGCGGTCAAGTTCTACACCGCCATCTTTCCGAAGTCGCGCCTCACCGACACGCTGCTCTGGGGCGATGTGAATCCCGCCAAGAAGGGCAAGCTGCTCACCGCGACCTTCGAGCTCGACGGGCAGTCGTTCATGGTGCTCAACGGCGGGCCCGAGTACAAGATCACGCCGGCCATCTCGCTCATCGTGACCTGCGAGACGCAGGAGGAGGTCGACTACTACTGGGACAAGCTGCTCGAGGGCGGCGGCCAGCCCGTGCAGTGCGGCTGGCTCACCGACCGCTTCGGCGTGTCGTGGCAGGTCACGCCGATGCCGCTCATCCGCATGTTCCAGGACAAGGACGCGGCCAAGGCGGCCCGCGCGATGGCGGCCATGATGAAGATGATCAAGCTCGACATCGCCACGGTGAAGAAGGCCTTCGACGGGGAGTGAACCCCGCCGAGCCAGCGATCAGACCAGCCGGCCGATCGGTTTCTTGCGCCACACCAGGCGGTAGTACGCGGTCTGCAGCAGCAGCATCGCGCCGAAGGTCACCGGGTAGGCGACCCAGATCCCGTCCAGGCCCATGCCGAAATGGCGGCTCATGAGCCAGGCCACCGGCACTTCGACGCCCAGGATGCAGACGATCGAGATCAGCGTCGGCACCAGCACCGAGCCGCTGGCGCGCATGATCCCCGAGATCGCCGAGGCCATGCCGAACAGCACCAGGCTCCACAGCATGATGTGCAGCAGGTTCTGCGCGATCTCGATCACCGGCGCGCTGGTGATGAAGAAGCCCATCAGCGGACGCGAGAACAAATAGCCCAGCAGCACCAGCCCGCCCGTGAGCACGAGGTTCATGCCCAGCGCGGTCTGCACGATGGCACCCAGCCGGTTGGCGCGGCCCGCGCCGATGGCCTGCGCGCCGAGGATCGACGTGGTGATGGCGATCGAGATGGCCGGGAACTGCACGTAGGCCACCACCTGGTTCACCGCGCCGTAGGCGGCCGTGGCGTTGGAGCCGTAGCTGTTGACCATCGACAGCAGCACCACTTCGGCCAGCGCCACCACGATCATCTGCACGCCGGTGGGCACGCCGATCTTCAGCACCGCCTTCAGCAGCTGCGGCTGGATGCGCAGGCAGCGCACGAACTCCGCGTCGGGCGCGAGCGGGCTCTTTTTCTGGCGCAACCGGAAGCCCAGCCATGTGGTCGCGACCGCGAACGAGAGCACCGAGGCCCACGCGCCCGCCGCCACGCCCAGTTGCGGCAGCCCGCCCCAGCCGCGGATGAGCGCGGGCGTGACCACCAGGCCGATGGCCGTGGAAATCAAGAGCGTCAGCAGCGGCGTGATGGTGTCGCCCACGCCGCGCAGCATGGCGGTGGCCAGCAGGAACAGGAACACGCCGGGCATCGCGATCAGCATGATGCGGGCGTAGCGCGTGGAGTCGGCCAGCACGTCGGGCGGCGTGCCCAGCATGGCCAGCATCGGCGTGGTGAACAGGCCCCCGAACACCGCGATCGCCAGGCCCAGCAGCAGGCCCACCGTGAGCGTGGTGCCCGCCACCGCCTTGGCCTTGGCCGCGTCGCGCGCGCCCCAGGCCTGGCCGATGAGCACCGAGGCGCCCGCGCCCAGGCCGATGATGAAGGCGATGAAGAAGAACATCACCGGGAAGAAGCTCGACACCGCCGCCAGCGCGCTCACGCCGAGCATCTGCCCGACGTAGACGTTGTTGATGGTGCCGGAGAGCGACTGCAGGATGTTGCTGAGCAACATCGGCGCCAGGAAGAACAGGAACACCTTCCACAGCGGACGCGGCGCACCCACCGGCGCCACGGGCACGCCGCGCAGTCCGCTCGGGTTGCCGGGGCTGGTGGAGGTGGTGCTGCTGCTGTCGGGCGCCGCGCTCATGCAGCACCCCAGCCACCGGCCGACAGCTTGTGCAGGTGCACGCGCAGGTCGGTGGGCCAGGGTTCCACGAGGTCGCTGAAGCGCTGATGCTCGCCCGCGAACAGCGCGCGCGTGGCTTCCTCGAAGCCGGGCAGGTTGCCCGCGATGGCGGTCATGAAGCGGTAGGTGGCTTCGCGCGCGGCGCGCACCGTGTCGCGGTCGGCGTGCACGTGGCGTGCGTCGTCGACCAGCTTGCGCAGCGCCACCGAGGCGCCGCCCGGCTGGCGGCCGAGCCAGTCCCAGTGACGCGGCAGCAGCGTGACTTCGCGCGCCACCACGCCCAGGCGCGGACGGCCGACGCCGCGCGGTGCGTCTTCGTGTTTCTCGGCTTCGAGCGCGGAGGTCTCGATGGCTTTCGGGTCGCGCAGGTCGACATCGAGCTGCTCGCCGGTCTGGTCGTCGAACACGAGGCAGGTGGCGGCGTCGCCGCGCTCGCGCAGTTGCGTGAGCACCTGGGCCTTGGTGCCGGCGGCGACGCGCTGGAAGCCGGCAAACGCAGTGAATGTGGTCGGTAGTTCGTCGGGTGACATGCAAATTCTTTTTGGGTTGTCGATCCGGGCGGAACGAAACGAGGTTCGTAATCTACCCGCAGGACGGTTCAGGCGTGCGGCGTGTCGTGATCGCACAGCACCCGCAGCGCGGCATGGAGGTCTGGCAGGCGTTGCGGGTCCAGCGATTTCACGGCATCGACGCAGATCGCTTCGACGGTGGTGATGGCGGCTTGCATCAACTTCCTTCCGCCGCTGCGAATATTCGCATGGCGCTGGGGGTCGTCATCGGGTCCCGTCGTGCGCTCGGCCAGGCCGGTCTTTTCGAGCAGCACCATCTTGCGGATGAGCGCCGACATTGGCAACCCCAGCGTGTGCGCAAGCTCGGCCATCGGCATGGCGCCGTTGCCGGCACGCAGCAACAGATGGAGCAGGGTGAAGTCGTCGTAGTCCAGCCCGTGGAAGGCGCCCAGGTCCTCGTTGAGTTTCAGGCTCAGGCTGGCGTGGGCGCGGCCGAGGTCGAGGCAAAAGCCCAGTGCGTCGGTGCTCATGGCGTGTTGTAGCCCTTGTCAGTGGTGCACTGGAGTTCCTCGCGCCAGAGCTCCAGCAGCTTTTCCAGCTCCGCCGCGCGGTCGAAGGCGGGGTCGTCGCGCTCCTTCACCCGGTCGATCACCTCGAAGCCGAAGTGCGTCGCGCCCTGCGCGACCCAGTCGCGCTGCAAGGCCTTGTTGCGGTGCGAGCGCAGGTTCAGCTCGAAGCGGGCGCGGTTCATGGCGCCTTCGACGTCGAGGCTGCCGGCCACGTAGACGCGGCCGTCCATCAGGTTGCGGATGACGAAGACGCCGGCGGGGCGCACGCTGTCCTTGTATTGCTTGACGAGGGTACGTCGGGTGGAAGGAGATGGATTCATCTCCAAATATTACCCGGGCAAAATATAAAACACAATACACCCGGGTAAAAATAGATTCACTCGGCGCGCAGCCGGTGCCAGCCGCGCAGCACCCGCCGGTGCACCGCACGCACGATCCGCCAGGGACGGCTTTCGCGCACCCGTGTCAGCACCTGGTCTTTCCAGCCTTTCCAGCGCGGGTACCAGCGGGCGAACCAGGCCAGCCGCATCAGCGAGCCCTCGACCAGCTGGAAGATCCGCGCGACCACCGCCGTGCCGGCGAGCTTGGCCAGCAGCAGCACGGCCATGCCGCTGAACGCGTGGCCGCGGCCGAACAGGAACAGCGCCAGCAGCTTCACCGGAAAGAGCAGCAGCATCGGCACGAAGAACGCCAGCAGCGCGCCCCAGGGCGGCAGCGCGCGCAGCAGGTTCTCGAGCCGCGCCCAGAAGGGCAGGCGCGCCAGCCGCGCGACCAGCGCCGCGAGCGGGGCCCAGCCCCATTCCTCGAACAGCAGCACCGGCACGAGGATCGTGGTGGCAACGGCGCGAAACAGGGCGCGCAAGGCGCGCACGAGGGGGTTGTGCATGCGCGAAGGGTATACGCACACGGCCGCGCGCCGCCGGGACCTTGCGGACCCGGCGGCGCATCGTTCGAAAAAGCGGCGTCTGCGCGCCTGTCTATTTGCGGCCGACGCTGCTGTCTTCCGCCGGCCGGAAGAACAGGTACTCGCCCCGGCCCAGTTCGGGCGTCACTTCGTAGCCGCTGCACCGCGTGACGTTGCACTGGATGATCACGACGCGCGGCCAGATGGTGGCCGAGGTCGGAAACCCCGGCATGTACTGCGGCACGTGCCAGACGCCGTAGTCGCCCACCGGCTCGGCGTTTTCCGTGCCGCTGGCGTTCTGCAGGCCGCTGCCCATGGGCATCCGCTCGATGCGGATGATCGGCGTGGCGGCGACCGATGCCGTCGCCACGCAACAGGCGGCCAGCCAGAGAGGAACGGTCCTGGTGTTCATGGTGATGGACTCCAGAGCCGACCTCATTGCGCGTCGGCCGGTGCCGAAGCCACCTCGTCGGCCGGGTCAGCCGGCAGGCGGCGCGTGATGCGCGCTTCCAGGATGTCCGGCTGCGGGGCCACGGCGCTCGCCATGACCGGTGCCGGCTCCGCCGCAGGTGCCGCGGCTTCCTCGGCGGGCGCTGCGGCCACGGGGGCCGGTGCCACCTCCGGCGCAGACACCGGGACGGCGGTCGCGGCCGGTGCCGGTTGCGGTGCCGGCTGTTCCTGCGCCGGGGCTGCCATGGGCATCGCCTCGACCAGCGTGGCCGGTGGGGCGGGCTGCTGCACCGCCACGACCGGCGCGGGCGCCGGGGCCGGGGCCGGGGCCAACGCGACTGGCGCCGCAGGTGCCACGGGCGCCACCGGCTGGGGCACGGCCACCGCCACGGGGGCCGGCGCAGGTGCTGGAGCCGCGGCCACGGGTGCTACCGGCGCCGCCGGACGTGCCGCCACGGGCGCGCCGGCCGACGAGGCCTGCGGTCCGAACGCGCTCACGCGCTCTTCGGCGGTCATCGACTGCGGGCACTTCGAGCCGGTCATCTCCAGGGCCGCCTGGGCCGCCGGGTCCATGCAGTCCATGGCCAGCGACGCTGCCTTCATGCCCTTGTTCCAGAGCTCGCGGCTCATCTTCAGGCGCTTGCAGTGTTCGTCCGTCCAGGTGGTGCCGAAGCTCAGCCCGACCCCTGCGCCGTTGGCGCTGGCGCTGGTGCTGCCCATGCAGGTGTCATTGCTGGTCGTCAGGTTCGGGCCGCTCACGGAGGGCACGTTCTTGACGGTGTAGCTGCCACGGTAGTCGACGGTGCTGGTCGTCGCGCCCGTGTTGTTGATGTTCTGTGTGCTGTTGCTGTCCACCGTGGCCCGGGAGGTGACTTCCGAGGGGGCGGAGCTGTTGAAATTCACCGCCTGGGTGTTGCCCTGGGCGTTGGTGGTGGCTGAACTCTGCGACTGGTTGTTGGCGCCACCCGCCGTGGTCTGCGCCAAGGCGCCGGCGGACAGGCCCAGCAAGGTCAGGGCAATCAATGTTTTCATTTTTTCGACTCCTTTGGGAAGCAGGGGAGGGGCGTGCCCCTCCCCGTTTCTGGTCCAACAACCGATGGTCCGGATCGCTCAGGGAGCGTTGGCCGTTGCGCCGGAGATCGCGCCACCGGCGGTGCCGCCACCGTTGCTGAAGCCCGCTGCGTTGCCCACGGCGAAGTTGATGACGCCCGTGGAACCGCCGGTCGAGCCCGACGTGGCCGAGGTCGTCGTGCCGTTGACGATGCCGTTGACCGCGCCCGAATTGGCGCTGAAGCCGGCCGTCGTGCCCGAGGTGCGCGTCACCACGGCCAGACCGCCGCCAGGACCTGCAGCGGTGGCTGCGGTGTTGTTGGTGGTGGAGCCGGCTGCGCCGCCTGCAGAGCCGCTCACGGGGTTGGCGCCGCCGCCGGCGTAGTTCGCATTGGCGCTCGAGGTCGCATTGGCCTGTGCATTCGCACCGCCTGCAGCCACGCCGTTGCCGGTCGTTGCTGCCACGCTGGTCACGCGTCCTTGCGTGGTGGCCGAGCCGCTGGCGGTGGCGCCGCCGACGCGCAGGAAGGCATTGCCTGCTGCGCCGCCCGCCGCGTTGGCCGTGGCCGACGAGGTGGAGCTGGCTGCGTTGTAGCTCAGTGCGCTGCCCGTTCCGGAGCTGGCGGCGACCGAGCCAGCCGAGCTGGAGGAACCGGTCGTGGTGTTGGTGACGGCGAGCGCCACGCTGCTGCCGGTTGCGGTCCCGATGCCAGCCACGAGAACCACTGCCATGGCGATAAGAGTCTTCTTCATGATGCTTCCTCGATAGTGTTGAAACGAACCCGATCGCCGGGGAATCCGGCCATCAGCGACGGTCAGCGAGCACGGATTGAATGGATTCCGTTGCGACCGGGATGCAGTTTCAGCGGGGGGAAGGGATCGAAAAATGCCTCAGGCTGGGTAGTGCAAGGCTATGGCGAAAGCAATGTCCGAGGGCGTTTTGGGCGTTGGCAGAGAGCCGGTTCTAAGCCCTGTTCCCCTCGTGGGAACTATCACTTTGGTTCACAATCTGGCAATATTGCAACCGAAAGAAACCAAGGTAATCAAAAAAGCCGATAGCCGGAAAAAGAGTAGAAATCGATTAACTTTTGTTCACGAAGTCGCGACTTTTATCTGTGACAAGGGGGCTTAAATGGAAAACGATCTCGACATTTCATTGACCGATGTCGGTGGTGGCGCTAGGAAATTCTCCAATCCCGGCCAGTTCGGTGGGCTGCTGGCTCCCTCGGCGGATACCCTGCCGTGGCCGGACTACCTGACAGGCCAGGAAACCAAGCCCGTTCGGGTCCTGCTCGTCGACGACGACCCCTTTGTCCGCCGTGTCATCGCCCAGGAACTGCTGGGCGATCTGCGCATCCAGCTCGAAGGCCAGGCCGGCTCCCTGCGCGAGGGAAGGCGCCTCTTGATGCAGCATGAATTCGATGTGCTCATGGTCGACATCCGCCTCGGAGACGGCAGCGGATTCGAGCTCATCGAAGAGGCCAAGAAGCACCGCAGCGCGGCCGAGATCATCGTCATTTCCGCGCTGGAAGACGAGCCCCAGGTGCTGCATGCCTTCGAGCTCGGCGCCTCGGGTTACCTGGTGAAGAACGCCTGGTTCCAGAGCTATGCCCAGGCCGTGTTGCAGGTGGTGAATGGCGGGGCTGCCATCACCCCCCGGCTGGCGCGCCGGCTGCTCGTTCACCTGGACCACCAGCGCGCCAATCCGAGCCCGGTGCGCCCGCCGGACAGCAAGGCGACCCTGTCGGCACGGGAGCGCGAAGTGTTGCGACTTGTAGCCACGGGATATGTGACGGAAGAGATCGCGCTGCAGCTCACCATCAGTGCCCAGACGGTTAACGCGCACGTCAAGAACATCTACCGCAAGCTGCACGCCCATACCCGCGCGCAGGCCGTGAGTTTCGCCTCGCACCGGGGGCTGCTCTAGGGCGCGCTTCGGGCGCGCCGCGTTCGCAGCGGAGCCACCCATGCGCGCGCCCGCGCCCCCGCTCCCGCCGTATTTCCTGGAGGACCAGTTCGTGTGGCTTTCGATCGCCGCCTGGTGTGTGCTCCTGATCTGGCTGTGGCCGCGTGCCTCGCGCCAGCGGATGCTGCTGTGGGTGGGGCTCGCCTTCGCGCTGCACCTGACGCCGGTGGTAGGGCAGGTGATTCGCGCGACCTCGGCGATCACCACACTGGGTACCGAGGTGCCGGCCGCCTTCTGGGCCCTGCAGGGGGTGAACGTCGCCGTGCTCTGCATGATCGTGGCCACCTGGTATTTCACGCGGCGCCGCCTCGTGCGCTACCGCCAGGCGCAGGCCGTGCTCGCCGAGCGCCGCCGCATCGCCAGCGACCTGCATGACGGCGTCGGCTCGCGGCTGGTGGCGCTCATGGCCAGCTACGACCCGCGCTCCGCCGACGCCCGCGAGCTGTCGATGGCCCTGCAGGCCTGCCTGCTGGAGCTGCAGCTGACGGTCGACTCCCTCGACGACCAGGCCGACACCAGCATCGGCGAGCGCCTGGGCCACTTGCGTTACCGGCTGCAACCGGCGTTCGACCGGCTCGGCATCACGCTCGTGTGGAACGTGCAGGACGTGGTGCTGGCGCCGCCGCTGTCGCCCGAGGCCGCGATGCAGCTGTGCCGCATCGCGCAGGAGGCCTTGTCGAACGTGCTGCGCCATTCGCAGGCGACCCGCGTGGAGGTGCGCTTCGGCCCGCGCGAACGCTCGCACGGGCTGGTGCTCGAAGTGCTGGACGACGGGCGCGGCCTGGATGCGGCGGCCGGCGAGGCCGGCGGCAAGGGCCTGCGCAGCATGCGCGAGCGCGCCGATGCGCTGCACGGCGAGCTGGCCGTCATGGACGCAGCGCCGCACGGGCTGCGCATCCGGCTCGTGATGCCCGGCGAAGTGCTGCCGCAGTCGGCGGTCGCGGCGCCGGCCGAGAGCACGTTGTAACCATCCCGCGCCGGTGCCCGGCGGACGGCCTCGTCGCCTATGGCAAACTTCCGCGCTTTGCCAGGGACGCGCTCAAGACATGCAGAAAATCATTCGCCAGCTCGCCGTTGAAATCAAGGTCGGCGAGCACCAGGTGAAGGCCGCCGTCGAACTGCTCGACGAAGGCGCCACGGTTCCGTTCATTGCCCGCTATCGCAAGGAAGTCACGGGCGGCCTCGACGACATCCAGCTGCGCGAACTGGAAGCCCGGCTGTCTTACCTGCGCGAACTCGAAGACCGCCGCGTGGCGGTGCTCAAGGCCATCGACGAGCAGGGCAAGCTGACCCCCGAGCTGCGCGCCGCGATCGAATTCGCGCCCACCAAGCAGGAGCTCGAAGACCTGTACCTGCCGTTCAAGCAGAAGCGCCGCACCAAGGGCCAGATCGCCCGCGAATTCGGCATCGAGCCGCTGGCCGACAAGCTGCTGGCCGACCCCACGCTGGACCCGGCCGTCGAAGCCAAGGCCTTCCTGCAGCCCGCCACCACGCTGGACGACGGCAAGCCGGGCCCCGATTTCTCCACCGTGCCCCTCGTGCTCGACGGCGTGCGCGACATCCTGTCCGAGCGCTGGGCCGAAGACGCCGTGCTGGTGCAGCGCCTGCGCGAATGGCTCTGGAACGAAGGCCTGCTCAAGTCCACCCTGATGGCCGGCAAGGACGAGAACAACGCCGACATCGCCAAGTTCCGCGACTACTTCGACTACGACGAACCCATCGGCCGCGTGCCTTCGCACCGCGCCCTGGCCGTGTTCCGCGGCCGCGCGCTCGAGGTACTCGACGCCAAGCTCGTGCTGCCCGTCGAACCCGAGCCGGGCAAGCCCAGCATCGCCGAAGGCAAGATCGCGCTGCACCTGGGCTGGAGCCACGCGGCCCGCCCGGCCGACGACCTGCTGCGCAAGTGCGTGGCCTGGACCTGGCGCGTGAAGCTGGCGCTGTCGACCGAGCGCGACCTGTTCACCCGCCTGCGCGAAGACGCCGAAAAGGTCGCCATCAAGGTGTTCGCCGACAACCTGCGCGACCTGCTGCTGGCCGCCCCCGCCGGCCGGCGCGTCGTGATGGGCCTGGACCCGGGCATCCGCACCGGCGTGAAGGTGGCCGTGGTCGATTCGACCGGCAAGCTGGTCGAGACCGCCACCGTGTTCCCGCACGAACCGCGCAAGGACTGGGAAGGCTCGCTCCATACGCTGGGCAAGCTGTGCGCCAAGCACGGCGTGAACCTGATCGCCATCGGCAACGGCACCGCCAGCCGCGAAACCGACAAGCTGGCCGGCGACCTCATCAAGCTGCTGGCCAAGATGGCCGCGCAGGCCGGTGCGCCCGAAATGACGGTCGACAAGGTCGTGGTGAGCGAAGCCGGCGCCTCCGTGTATTCCGCCAGCGAATTCGCCTCGCAGGAAATGCCCGACGTGGACGTGAGCCTGCGCGGCGCCGCCTCCATCGCGCGCCGCCTGCAGGACCCGCTGGCCGAGCTCGTGAAGATCGACCCCAAGAGCATCGGCGTGGGCCAGTACCAGCACGACGTGAACCAGAGCGAACTCGCGCGCACCCTGCAGGCCGTGGTCGAAGACTGCGTGAACTCGGTGGGCGTCGACCTGAACACCGCCAGCGTGCCGCTGCTCAGCCGCGTGTCCGGCCTGTCGGCCAGCGTGGCCAAGGCCGTGGTGCGCTGGCGCGAAGCCAACGGTGCGTTCTCCACCCGCAAGCAGCTGCTCGACGTGACCGGCTTCGGCCCCAAGGCCTTCGAGCAGAGCGCCGGCTTCCTGCGCATCCGCGACGGCGCCGACCCGCTGGACATCACCGGCGTGCACCCCGAAACGTACCCGCTGGTCGAGCAGATCATCGTCAAGACCGGCAAGCCCATCGCCGAGCTGATGGGCCGCGCCGACATGCTCAAGACCCTCAAGCCCGAGCTGTTCGCCAACGAGAAGTTCGGCGTCATCACGGTCAAGGACATCCTGGGCGAACTCGAGAAGCCCGGCCGCGACCCGCGCCCCGACTTCAAGGTGGCGCGCTTCAACGACGGCGTGGACGACATCTCCGACCTCACCGAGGGCATGATCCTCGAAGGCACCGTGAGCAACGTCGCCCAGTTCGGCGCCTTTGTCGACCTCGGTGTGCACCAGGACGGCCTGGTCCACGTGAGCCAGCTGAGCCACAAGTTCGTCAACGACGCCCGCGAAGTCGTCAAGACCGGCGACATCGTCAAGGTCAAGGTGATGGAAGTCGACGTGGCCCGCAAGCGCATCGGCCTGTCGATGAAGCTCGACGCCGCGCCCGCACGCCGCGACGGCCCGCGCGACAACCGCTTCGAAGGGGCAGGGCGCGGCCAGCAACAGCAAGGCCGGCGCGACAACTCGCCGCAGCCGGCGGGGCAGATGGCGAGTGCGTTTGCCAAGTTGCAGGGGTTGCGCAAGTAAGCCGGCAGTTCGCAGCATCGGAGGTCGATGCTGCGAGCCGGCGCACGGTCGCTGACCAGCCCGAGAACAGTCTGAGGGAGCGATCGAAATGACATCCTGGCCTGTGCAAGACGCGAAAGCGAACTTCGACAGAATTCTGGAGGCCAGCTTGGCCGACGGGCCGCAAATTCTTACGAGGCGTGGCGATGCGGTCGCCGTACTGGTGAAGGCGACGGAATGGCAGCAGTTGCGGGCGATGGCGAAACCGTCGCTCAAGGACCTGCTGTTCTCAGCCGATGCGCGTACCGAATCTCTCGTTCCTGCGAGAGATGCAGCGCACCCACGCCGTGCTGCACGCTTCTTGCAAACACCACTGGCATGAAAGCCCTGCGCATCTACGCCGGCCCCGCGGCCCGCCAGCACATCGAGCAGCACGGCCTGCGCCCGCAGGACGTGCGCACCGTCCCCGGCGCGGCGGGCGGGCCCAAGGGGCTGATCCTCGGGCCGCTCGATCGCTTCATCTTCGGGCGCTGGCTCACGCAGTCGAGCCAGCCGGTGGACCTGGTGGGTGCGTCGATCGGCGCGTGGCGGCTGGCGACGGCCTGCCTGGCGGACCCGGAGGCGGCCTTCGGGCGCTTCGAGCACGACTACGTGCGCCAGCAGTTCGAGGTGCCGCCGGGCCAGAAGCGGCTCAGCCCGCACCAGCTCAGCGAACGTTTCGCGGAAAGCCTCGACACCTTCTATGGCGGACGCATCGGCGAGGTGCTGGGCCATGCGCGCTACCGGCTGCATGTGGTGACCTCGCGCGGGCGCCACATCCTGGGGCGCGAGGGCAGGGCGCGCACGCCGGTCGGCTACCTGGGCGCCTTCGCGAGCAACAGCCTGCACCGCAAGAGCCTGGGCGCCTGGCTGGAGCGCTGCGTGTTCTCCACGCCCGGCGCGGCCTTGCCTTTCGGCACGACCGACTTCCGCACGCGCCAGCACGCGCTGAGCGAGGCCAACTTCAACCGGGTGCTGCAGGCCTCGTGCTCCATTCCGTTCCTGCTGGCGGCGGTGCACGACATTCCGGGCGCGCCGCGCGGCGCCTACTGGGACGGCGGCATCACCGACTACCACCTGCACCTGGACTACCAGCCCGCCGAAGAAGGCATCGTGCTGTACCCGCACTTCCAGCAGGCCGTGGTGCCGGGCTGGCTCGACAAGGGGCTGCGCTGGCGCCACAAGTCGACGCGCTTTCTCGATCGCATGGTGGTGCTCGCGCCTAACCCCGAGTGGGTGAAGACGCTGCCGCACGGCAAGCTGCCCGACCGCAAGGACTTCATCCGCTTCGCGAACGACGCGCAGGCCCGCATCGCGGCCTGGGGCCAGGCCACGCGCGAGGCGACGCGGCTGTCGGACGAGTTCGAGGCCTGGCTCGGCGACGACGGGCGCTCGCGCGACATCCTGCCGCTCTGAACCCACCTTGTCCCGTCGGGGACAAACCCTGAGCGCCGGCGCAGGAGGGCGCTTCGAGAATGGTCCGATCCATGCCATCCGAAGGGTTCCCGACCATGCCGCACGCCACGCTCTCCCGCCGCCGTTTTTCCCTTGCCACCGCGGCCGCCGCTGCCAGCCTGGCCGCACCGTCTTTCGCGCAGAGCGCCTGGCCGAGCAAGCCGATCCGCATCGTCGTGCCCTACACGCCGGGCGGCTTCACCGACCAGATGGCGCGGCTGGTGCAGGCGGGCCTGCAGACGCGCCTGGGCCAGCCGGTGGTGATCGACAACAAGCCCGGCGCCAACAGCCTGATCGGCGTCGATGCCGTGGCCAAGGCCGCGCCCGACGGCAGCACCTTCGGCGTCGTCATCGCGGCCTACACGGCCAACACCACGCTGTACCCCAAGCTGCCCTACGACCCGCGCAAGGACCTCGTGGGCGTGTCGCTGATGGGGGTGTCGCCATTGCTCGCAGCGGTCAACAACGACGCGCCGTTCAAGACCGCGCGCGAGCTCATCGACTACGCACGCAAGCACCCCGGCAAGGTGAGCTTCGGCTCGTCGGGCAACGGCTCGGCCGCGCACCTCACGAGCGAGCTGTGGAAGTCGCTCACGCAGACCTACATGATCCACATCCCGTACCGCGGCGCGGTGCCTGCGCTGACCGACCTGATGGGCGGGCAGATCCAGCTGTTCTTCGATGCGCCCACGGGCCTCATCAACCAGGGCAAGGCCGGCAAGGTGCGGCTGATCGGCGTGGCCGGCGACAAGCGCCTGCCGGCCGTGCCCGACGTGCCCACCTTCATCGAGCAAGGCTTCGCGGGCTTCACCGGCAGCACCTGGGCCGGCATGCTGGCGCCGGCGGGCACGCCGCGCGAGATCGTCAAGCGCATGTCGGAAGAGGTGGCGCGCATCATCAAGAGCGACGAGACGCGCGCCAAGCTCGATGCCATGGGCACCTTCCCGGCGGGCAGCACGCCCGAGGAGTTCGACGCCTTCATCGCCTCCGAGACCACCAAGTGGGGCAAGGTGATCCGCACGGCGGGCGTCAAGCTCGACTGAGCACGCCGGCGCTTTTTCAGGGCGCCAGCACCAGCACCTTGAACTGGCTGGGCACGATGCGCATGCCCAC
>RCUJ01000147.1_pt1 | contig 39912 bp, 38 predicted proteins | sample 2166321 | NCBI WGS metagenome assembly RCUJ01 (sample SAMN09932808, study PRJNA488358) | compost metagenome | feature: garden; material: soil; isolation source: compost soil in an enriched community after 118 h of incubation | place: Germany: Experimental Botanical Garden Goettingen | collected... | reverse complement strand
CACGCGCTGCTGATGGCAGCCATGGCGGCGGCCGCCACCTCTGACCGCGTCCCGGTTGATCTGCTTGTTCAGCAGATGGTGTCTCAAGTCCAGAGCTTCCCGTTGATCGCCATTCCCTTCTTCATGCTCACCGGCTCCCTGATGATGGGTGGACGCTTGGGCGTCGCGTTGGTCGGCGTGCTGTCCACCCTGATCGGCCGCTACCATGGCGGCCCGGCGCAAGTGGGCGTGCTTTCATCCACGCTATTCGGTGGCGTCTCGGGTTCCGCGGTGGCCGATGCATCAGCCATCGGCTCGCTGCTGATTCCCTGGCACAAGCGCCTGGGCTACCCGCCCGCGTTCTCCGCGGCCACCTTGGCCGCGGCGGCGACGATCGACATTCTGATCCCGCCGTCCATCCCACTGATTCTGTTCGCCCTGACCGCCAACGCCTCCATCGCGGCGCTGTTCGTCGCCGGCATCCTGCCCGGCATGCTGATGTGCGGCGGTTTCATGTTCATGTGCTGGTGGGTCGGGCGGCGCCGCAATTTCCCTCGTGACACCACACCCATCGTGTGGTCGGCGTTTCGTACGCATTTGCTATACGCCTCGCCCGCGCTGCTGTTGCCGGTACTGATCGTGCTTTTCCTGCGGTTTGGCATCGCGACGCCCACCGAGGTCGCGGTCTTGTCCACGTTGTACGCCGCCGCTGTTTCGGCAGTGTTCTACCGCGACTTATCCTGGAAGCGCCTCAATGACGCGGTGGTAAGTGCCGGACTGGCCACGGGGGTCGTGCTGCTGGTGATCATGGCCTCTTCCGCCATCGGCTGGCTGCTCACGTATGACCAAATGCCGTCGGGAGTCGCCAACTGGGTCACCCAGAACGTGCACGAAGCCTGGCTGATCATCTTCATCATGAACTTGATCATGCTCTTCGTTGGCATGTTCATCGATCTGCCAGCCGCTGTGCTCTTGTTGACGCCCGTTTTCCTGCCTCTGGCTCAGAGCATCGGCATGGACCTCACACAACTGGGAATCATGATGGTCGTGAACCTTGCTATCGGTCTCTACACCCCACCAGTCGGCACGACGCTGTTCATTACCAGCGCGCTGGCAAAGGTCAAGGTTGGCCAGACGGTGCGCGAGCTGGGCCCTTTCTATCTTGTGGCCTTCCTGGTGCTGGCGCTTGTTTCCTACGTTCCGGCGTCCATCCTGCACTGATGACAACTTCATTTTTCTATCTGGAATGTTCATGACTATTTCTGCAGAAACTCTACCTGCGTTGGCGCGGTGCGCCTATCGTATCCGCCGCTACGCCCTGCGCATGGGCGAGGTCCAAGGCCAAGGCTACATTGGCCAGGCCCTCGGATGGGCCGATGTCCTGGCCGTGGCTTACGGACACGCACTCCAATTCAAACCGGAAGATCCCGCGTGGGAAGGCCGCGACCGTTTCCTGCTTTCGCACGGTCACTACGCCATTGCGCACTACGCGGCGTTGATAGAAGCCAGAATCATCAAAGAAGACGAGCTCGACACTTACGGTAGCGACGACAGTCGCCTGCCCATGAGCGGCATGGCGACGTACACACCAGGGATGGAAATGTCCGGCGGATCGCTGGGCCAGGGCTTGGTGATTGGCGTGGGCATGGCTTTGGGGCTGAAGCAGAAGCGAAATCCTGCATTCGTCTACAACTCCATGAGTGATGGCGAGCTTGATGAAGGTTCTACCTGGGAGGCCGCCATGTCGGCCGCGCATCACCAGCTTGATAACCTGATCTGCCTGGTTGACATCAATAACCAGCAGGCTGACGGGCCATCAGGCAAGGTTTTAGGCTTCGAACCCTTGGCGGATAAATGGGCTGCGTTTGGCTGGCATGTGCAGAGGGTTGACGGCAACGACCTGGCCGCCGTGTTCGACGCCTTTGAGAAGGCGCGCAATCTGAAGGACGCCAAGCCGCGCGTCATCCTCTTTGACACGCTCATGGGCAAGGGCGTGCCATTCCTTGAAACCCGCGACAAGAATCACTTTATCCGGGTCGACCCACCTGAATGGCAGCAGGCCCTCGCTATCCTTGACCAATCCGCGCCCGAAGGAGTTTCCGCATGAACACGGTTATCGAGAAAAAGCCACGTCTGACCACTTCAGCCATGATTGCGTCCATCGCGGGCGAGGGCCAGCGGGTGGTAACTGCCCCCTTTGGAAAAGCACTGGTGGAGCTGGCCAGGAATCGGCCAGAAATCGTTGGAATGACCGCCGATCTGGCGAAGTACACCGACCTCCATCTTTTTGCACAAGCCTATCCTGATCGCTTCTATCAGATGGGCATGGCGGAACAACTACTCATGGGTGCGGCGGGCGGTATCGCCAAGGAAGGCCTCATTCCGTTTGCCACAACGTATGCGGTGTTCGGCACACGCCGTGCCTACGACTTCATTCACCAGGTGATTGCCGAGGAGAACCTCAATGTGAAGATGTGCTGCGCCTTGCCCGGGCTTACGACCGGATATGGTCCCAGCCATCAGGCGACTGAAGACCTGGCCATGATGCGTGGCATCCCTGGGCTGACCATCGTTGACCCGTGCGATGCTCTCGACATCGAACAAGCGGTGCCTCAAATCGCAGCGCACAACGGCCCCGTCTATATGCGCCTTCTTCGCGGGCACGTGCCACTGGTGCTGGACGAATACGATTACCAGTTTGAACTGGGTAAAGCGAAGCGTTTGGTGGATGGCGACGATGTTCTCATCATTTCCAGCGGCTTCATGACTATGCGCGCGCTTGAAGTGGCGAATGCTCTGAAGCAGGACAACATTGGCGTAGCCGTGTTGCATTGCCCGACCATAAAGCCGCTGGACGAAGCCACCATCCACGCCGAGGTGCAGCGCAAGCCTCGCCTGGTGGTCGTTGCCGAGAATCATTCGGTGGTGGGAGGCTTGGGCGAAGCGGTAGCAAGCTCGCTGCTGCAAAACGGCGTGCAGCCCGCTCGCTTCCGCCTGGCGGGTCTGCCCGACGCGTTCCTCGACGCGGGGGCATTACCCACGCTTCACGATCGCTACGGTATCAGCACGGAAGCGCTATCGAATCGCTTGAAGAACTGGCTGAAGTAAGGGGGTTGGGGTTGGGCGGCGGCATACGCGGGAACGAGCATGCAGAAGTGTCAGCACTGGTATTAGTCGAACCTTCCGGGATGTGCCCTACACTGATTTGCCCTCACCAGGCAAAGATCCCGTTCCACCGTAACGCACGCCCCCCCACGGAGACCCCCATGTTCGATCACATCGGTTTCGGCGTCAGCGACATCAATCAAAGTCGCGACTTTTTCCTGCAAGCGCTGGCACCGCTCGGCGTGCGCCTGGCGATGGAAGGCCCAAATAGCATCGGCTTGGGCAAGGACGGAAAACCGTCTTTATGGCTGTACGCGACCGCTACAGTCACGGCCCCATTGCATATCGCCATTGCGGCGGCGACGCGGGCGGACGTGGACGCCTTCTATCAAGCCGCGCTGGCGGCAGGTGGCCGGGACAACGGCCCCCCCGGAATTCGGCCGCATTACCATCCCAACTATTACGCCGCCTTTGTATTCAGCCCTGACGGCCACAATGTGGAAGCTGTCTGCCACCGCTAACCTGGCCGCCCGCCTTGACGAGCGTGAACAAGCCTTAAGGTGTCTCGACAAGCCTTAACGACTGCTGGCCAGGCGTATCCCCAAGCCCACCAGCGCCACGCCCATCAAGGCATCAACCACGCGGCTCACGCGCGCATAGACGGATCGAACGCGGCCCACGGAAAAGAACGCCGCCAGCGCGCCGAGCCACGCGGCCGTTATCAGGCCGACCAGCGCAACCACGCTGACATACACCCAGGTGGGTGCGCCCACCGGCAGCACGGTCACGAACAGCGTGGCGAAGAACGTTGCCGTTTTCGGATTGGTGATGCCGACCATGAAACCCTGGCGCCACGCTTGCAGCGCCCCCACTCGCGCAACACCTTGAAGGCGGGGCTCGCCGCTCTTGGCCTTGAAAGCAGCCATCAGCATCCGCGCGCCCAGGTAGATCAGGTACGCCGCGCCGGCCAGGCGGATGGCCTCGTAGAGCCAGAAGAGTTCCTTGATCAGCAGGCCGAAGCCCAGAATGGCCAGGGTGGCCCAGACGACCACCGCGCAAGCGATGCCCAGCCCGACGAGCATGCCGGATCGCCGATCGTTCAAGGCGTTGGACGTCACGGCAACGAAGTCCGGCCCAGGGCTGGCGCAAGCCAGAAGAACGATGCCGGAAAGCGTGAGCAACTGAGGCAGGTAGTCCATGTATCCAAGTCCAGGCGTGATTGATCGGGGTGCGGCGCGGTGCCAGCCGTTGTGGCTGGAACTGTAGCATCGCCATGGCACGGCTTGCCCGGCATAGCGGCCAAAGAAATAGCCACCGTACTCGTGCAATGAACGCGCGCAGCGTACCTAAATTTGGGTATGACGGCTCCATCTTCGCCACCTAGACTGTTTCCAACACGAAGGCCACCAACGCTGGCGTGATGCCAATAATCGAATTCAAACAAAGCATCTCTGGGAAAGCTCTTGAACATGGACACTTGCCATACGTCTTCCCGCCGAGCCGCCGTTGCAGGCTTCATAGCGTGCGCGCTGCTTGGAAGTGTCGCTGGTCTCCACGCACAACCAGCCCAGCGCATTGATGCGGACATAGACTGGCTGGCGGCCCAACAATCCATCGACGACACGGCCAAGAACGACCTGGAATCCATATCTCGCTTTCGGGCGTCAGCCCTCGACAAGGGCCAGACTGACAACATCGCGCTGCCTGTTCTGATTCCGAAATCCGGCGCGGTGCGGGCCAGTCCCGACCTTCGGCACCAACGCAGTTCTTATGCCGCGAGCTTTGCGCTCGACAAAGGAGCGAGCATGACGATACTGGGGGCCGCGTCCAGCCTGTCGCTACCGGATCAAAGCCCCTTGGGCCTGAGCGTTGAAAAGAGCGCCGGCCAATACCTCTTCGAAAAAACCGAGGACGGGGCGGACATGAACTTCACGCGATTCGGCGCCAGTTATGTGATTCGCATTTCATGCGAAGACCTTGAGGATAAGCGCTGCAATGCGGAAGATTATCTGCGCACCGTGGCCGACTCGCTGGTGGCGGTCGGCGGGAGAAAGCCATGAAAGCCAAGGCCTGCGTGTTCCTGCTTACGATACTTGCGGCCAGCGGGTCAGCGGCGGATCCCTCCAAGTTTTCTTCGCCGGGCGATTTGGAAGCAGGCTCTGGCAAGGGAGTGAGCGACCCAACACTCTACTTCACGCAAATCCGCTTTCCGCTTGAGCGCTCGCCCGCATACCTGAACTCGCAGGTCTACCGCAAGGGTGGCAATCACGGCCCCAAGGGAGGGCAATGCGACGCTGAGAATTACAGCTATCCCTGGCGCGACAATTTCTGCGAAACGCGAGGTTGGGACATGGCAGTTTGCCCCGCCACCAAGGGACATCAGGGGCAGGATATACGGCCCGCAACGTGCAAGCCCGACGTGCATTGGGCGGTCGCGGTAGAGGACGGAATCATTGCCGACATCGGCGCGTACAGCGTCACGCTGCAATCGCCCAAGGGCACGCTCTACCGATACCTGCACCTGCAAATGGACGACCTCGCCGTGCGGCGGCTGGAACCGATACGAAAGGGCGAGCGTATCGGCAAGGTTTCGAACCACTTCGGCGGCGCCCAGACCACCATTCACCTTCATTTCGACATCAAGGATTCAGTGGTCTACAAGGGCGTGAGGCGAAGCATCTTTGTGCCGCCCTATGCAAGCCTGGTCGATTCGTACGAGCGCTTGCTGGCGGAACAGAAATGAGGTCGAAACGGAGCAGAACATGCGTGTCGTGAAGCTATGCCTGATGCTCTTGCTGGCATCGATGGGCGTTCAGTGCCTGGCGGACACGGGATTGACCATTGCCACGGACAAAGGCAAGGTCATGATGTACGAGCGCAGCAAGGCGCTTGTGATCGGACAGGAAAACTACACGCACTGGACGAAGCTCGAGACCGTTCCGGACGAAACTGCCCGCGTGGTAGAGGCGTTACGCAAGCAAGGGTTTGATGACATCCGGTATGTCATGGATGGCACCGGGGCCACGCTGGGTAAGACCATCAAGAGCTTTCTGGCCGAGCCCGCCACCCGGGACACAAGAATCATCGTCTATTACGCGGGGCATGGTGAAACGGACGAACGGTTCACCGGCTACCTGGTTCCCGTCGACAACGTCACAAGAGACCAAGCCGGCTTTTGGGATGACCTGGTCAGCATGGAAGACATTTCCAACTGGTCAAAGGCGTCGAAGGCAAAGCACATATTGTTCGTGTTCGACAGTTGCTTCTCGGGTGCGGTTTTCCTGACCCGCAACAACTTGATCCCCAGCGAGCTCTTCATCCAGGACGCCGACCAACCCGTGCGCCAATTCATCACATCCGGCAGCGCCAAACAGACCGTGCCGGCGAGAAGCGATTTCGTGGTTGAGTTCATCGAGGGGGTCGCCGGCGCGGCTGATATCTATAAGGATGGCGTGATCACCGGCAATGAGCTCGGCTACTGGATCAAGCAAAAAGTGTCAGCGCTGGGCAAGCAGACCCCGCAGTTCGGATCCTCTCCCTTGCTTGAGTACCGCAAGGGCGACACCCTGTTCTTTCCTGCCACAGCCTCTGCCGCAAGCGGAGCGGTTCGCTATGCATCGCCCGCGGGCGAAGGGGAAAAAACCCGGGGCGCCATAAAAAGGAGCCTGGGTACTCCCGATGCGCCGAACATGAACCTCTTCAGCGGAATCGAAATTGCGTACTACCAAAAGGTCGCGGATGGCGACACGGTAAAGAACGCACTGGACGCCAAGGGGATACCTTACGTAAAAACCCGGGCTTCCTTGCCGGAAAAATACCGGACCAACACCATTGCATGCGGACCTGACACGCCGGTCGACGCCATCAAGGCACTGGCGACGACGTTGATCGAAGGGGGCATCAAGCTGGAATGGATCATTCCGTACAAGCAGCCCAAGCTCAAGCCGTATCGACTGGAGGTTCTTACGGTCACCGGCAATCTAGGCAGAGGCATGCGCGGCAGCAGCGGCGCAGGCATCAGCGCAGCCCAGATCAACGCGCTGACCCAGTGCCCGGATTGAAACTCGCCGAAAGACGCAAATGCATATTAGAATCAATAACTTTTTGTTATTTGTCCAAGCGCTTCCTCATGTCCCACCCTCCCAAGGCCAGGAAAGACTGGCTCGCCCATTACGCGGAGATGATCGGCAAATGGCGCGGGCGGGGGCACGAGGATGGCGAAGACGCCATGCACGACACCGTGCTTGGCATGCTGGAAGGCGACGTCGCGGCTATCTATGACCCGCGCGCGTACATGTCCCGCGGCACCTCCAACCGCCTGGTCAGCCGGCATCGGCACGTCAGCACTCTTGACATCACGTCGCTGGATGACGTGCCGGGCGGCGACCATCCCGCCACGCACCCGGCCGACGATGGCGTCCGGTTCCAGCAACTGGCCGACGAACTGACCCGTGCGCTTGAAGACCTGCCGCCCAAGTGTCGGCAGGTTTATCTGTGGTGCCGTCTGGAAGGATGGACGCACACCGAGATCGCCCAGGAAATGGGCATCTCGCGCAGCATGGTGGAAAAATACATGACTCGCTCCGTGCGTCACATCAACGATCGGCTGCAACACCATGCCCCTCTCTGACTCTCGCCCCCCTGCTTCTCGTCCTACCCACGAGCGCCCGTCCGTGCACGAAGACGCGCACGGCGACGACGTGCTGGAGCATCCGAGCGACGCGGCGCATTGGTTCTCGCGCATGCATTCCGGCGAGACCACGGAAGCCGATCGGCAGGCGTTCGCCGCCTGGTGCAGCGCCGACCCGGCGCACGAACGCGAATACCAAAAGCTGACCGCCCAATGGAACGCCGTGCTGTCCCTGCCTGAAGCGCGGCTGCGCGGCCTGATGCAAGCCACGAACGCCACGCAGGCTGCGCCCCCACCACCCGCGATGTCGCGGCGGCGCTTCGGCTTGAGGATGGTGGCGGCCTGTGCGCTGCCCGTTGCAGCGGGCCTGCTGGCCGCGCCCTACCTATTCGACCGCGACGAAAAGCGGCTGAACTACGCCACCCGCAAGGGCGAACGGCGACAGGTCACGCTGCCGGACGGATCCATCCTGCATCTGAACGGCGACACCCGCCTGGCCGCCCGCTTCGGCGCCAACGAACGACAAGTGGAACTAACGCAGGGCGAGGCCTTCTTTGAAGTGCGGCACGATGCGTCGCGACCCTTCGTGGTGATGGGCGGCGTGGGCCAGGTCACCGTCACAGGCACCCGCTTCAACGTGCGGCGCGACAGCGAAAGCTTGCAGGTCAGCGTCGAATCAGGTTCCGTGCGGCTGGAATCCGGACCCTGGTGGCGCCACAGCGAACACCGCCTGGGCGCGGGCCAACAGGCCATTGCCTATGCGAGCAGCCCGCTTGGCGAGGTCACACAGGTCAATATCGACAACCTGACCGCCTGGCAGCGCGGCAAGATCATCTTCAACAATGTGCCGCTGGCCACGGTCATCAACGAGATGAACCGCTACCTGATGCAGCCCGCCAGCCTGGACGCGCCCGCGCTTGGGCCCTACCGCATCTCGGGCGTGTTCAGCGTGGACGACCCGCTGGCCATGATCGACGCCCTGCCCGCCATTGCGCCGGTGTCGCTGGACCGCCTGCCGGACGGGCGGGTCCGCGTTTTGGCGCGCTGACGATTTGTAACAACTCTATTACAAAATAATAGCGATTCCCATTCCGGTTTCAAGCCTGCTCATGCGTCTAGAGAGGAAGGGGCGGACAGATGTACGCCGCCCGCCTACCTCCTTTAGAACCGGTGCGCCTGGTTGGCGTGCCTCTTACCGAGCTACTGATCTTGAATACCGTCTCTGCCCGACCTGCTCTGCGCGTCCCGCCGCGTGTGGTTCTCAGCGCGCTTGCCTTTTCACTGTCGCTTGTCTTCGGCATGGCGCCCGCCGTCCAGGCCCAGGAAGCGCCCGTCAGCGTCAACATTCCCGCGCAGCCCTTGGGCGATGCGCTGTTGCAGTTGGGCTCGCAGACGTCCTTGCAGATCTTTTATTCGCAGGATGTGCTGGCCGGCCAGAATGCGCGCGCCATCTCGGGCAATCTGTCGCCTGAAGAGGCGCTGCGCCAACTGCTGCAAGGCACGGGCATCCAGTACACGCGCAATGGCAATAACGTGACCTTGTCGCGCACCGAGCCCGTGGGCGGCACGGTGCAACTGGAAGCCGTGACGGTAACGGCCGGCATTCTGGGCGAGCTTGCCCCGCCCTATGCCGGCGGGCAGCTTGCCACGGGCGGCAGCCTGGGTCTGCTGGGGTCCGAAGACGTGATGGATTCGCCGTTCAGCACGGTCAACTACACCTCTGAATTGCTGTATGACCAGCAGGCCCGCACGCTGGCCGACGTGGTCGTGAACGACGCCTCGGTCCGCACGCTGACCTCGGCCGGCGGCTTTGGTGAAGACTTCCAGATTCGCGGCTTTGCCGTGGGCAGCGGCGACGTCAGCGTCAACGGCTTGTATGGCCTGGTGTCGTCCAGCCGCGTGCCGGTGCAGATCCTGGAGCGGGTGGAAGTGCTGAAGGGCCCCGGCGCCTTCATGCGCGGCATTCCGCCCAATGGCAGCATCGGCGGCGCCATCAACGTGGTGACCAAGCGCGCCGACGACGAACCACTGGCGCGCGCCACGCTGGGCTATGCCAGCAAGGCCAACTTCACCGGCCAGCTTGACCTGGGCCGCCGCTTTGGCGAAGACAATGCCTGGGGCCTGCGCTTCAATGGCGTCAAGCGCGGCGGTGAATCCACGTTGAAGGACGGCACGCAGGGCCTGGACATGGGCGCCTTGGGTATCGACTATCGCGGCGCGCGCCTGCGCTGGTCGGCCGACGCCATCCACCAGGAAGACGTGATCGAGAACTTCCGCTCGCAGATCGGCTGGCAGCCCAACGTGACGGAACTGCCCTCGCCGCCGGATGGAGACATCAACTTCTACCCCGGCACCCGCCTGTCGCAACGCGACAGCACCATCATGTCGCGCCTGGAATATGACTTCACCGACAACCTCACCGGCCACATCGCGGCGGGGTATCGCGACGGCAAGGTGCGGCAGATCTTCCCGGTTACCGTCAGCCCGTCCGGCGTGCGCCAGTCGGTGGACCAGGACGGCAACTTCAACGTCATGACGACGTACTACGACTCGTATTCGAAGACGAGCAGCGGCGACGCCGGCTTGACGGCCCGCTTCAGCACCGGCGGCATCAAGCACCGCCTTGCACTGGGCGCCACCTACCTGAAGCAAGAGGCGGGCAACGCCTATTCGACCGGATCGGCCATTGTGGCTTCCAATATTTATGATCCGGTCGACATCCCCGACGGCCCCGCCGTGCGCCTCACCCCGCAAAAGGCGTCGGACACCACGCTGACCAGCTTCGCCATTGTCGACACGCTGTCTTTTATCGACGATCGCATCCTGCTGACGGCGGGCGTCCGCCACCAACGGGTTGAAGTCGATAGTTTCAACACCACCACGGGCGCGCGCACCAGCGGCTACCGTTCCAGCGCCAACTCGCCCGTCGGCGGCATCGTCATCAAGCCGCTGCACAACGTATCGGTCTACGCCAACCTTGCCCAAGGCCTGACGCGCGGCACGATCGTGGGCGACACCTACGAAAACCGGGGCGCCGTGCTGGCGCCGTACAAGTCCAAGCAGTACGAAACCGGCGTCAAGGTGGATTGGGACGGCAACATCACCACCACGCTTGCGCTCTTTCAGATTGCGCGCCCGGCCGGCCAGGCCGACGACAACAACGTCTACGGCTACTTTGGTGAACAGCGCAACCGTGGCCTGGAACTGACGGGCTACGGCGAAGTCGTCCCCGGCCTGCGCCTGATGGCAAGCGCCGCCTTCATCAACAGCGAACTCACCAAGACCCCGGGCGGCGTCAGCCAGGGCAACCGGCCCGCTGGCGTACCGGCCAGCACCTACAACCTGGGCCTGGATTGGGACACGCCGTGGGTGCAAGGCCTGAGCTTGAACGGCCGCGCCATCCGCACCTCGTCCGTCTACCTCAACAACACCAATACGCTGCGCCTGCCGGGCTACACCCGTTTTGACCTGGGCGCCCGCTACGCCACCACCATCGCCGGCAAGGACGTCGTGTTCCGCGCCAACGTCGAAAACGTGGCGGACAAGAAGTATTGGCTGGCGTCGGGCTCGTTCGTGACGAACGCGGCGGGACGGACGTATATGTTGTCGGCCTCGATCAATTACTGATCGGGCGGCGCGCAGTAAGCGAACTACGGAAGCCAAGCACGGAAGGGAAATACAAGGGCAGGAATACCCAGTTCAAGGGATAGCCCGGTGCACGCCGCGCCATCACAATCTAGAATCGGGCGATTCTGCCTTTTCCCCTTCCCACCTATGTCCGCCTCCCCGCTTGCCCCCGAACTCTCGCTGCCCGCCCCCGTGCTGCTGGTGGAGGACGAACCGCTGGTCTGCCGGCGGATCGAAGGCCTGTTGCTGCAACTGGGCTATCAGCCCGACGCGCTGATCTTCGCGGGCTCCCTGGCCGAAGCGCGCGCCTGCCTGGCCAACCAGCCCGTTGCGCTGGCGCTGGTGGACCTGGGCCTGCCCGACGGCAGCGGGATCGACCTGATTGCCGAGATGCACGCCGCCGACCCCGGCCTGGCCATCCTGGTCATCTCGGCCTGGTGTACCGAAGACGCGATTTTGGCGGCGTTGCGCGCTGGCGCCACGGGCTACGTGCTGAAAGAACGTGACGACATGGAAGTGGCGCTGTCGCTGCGCAGCGTGCTGCGGGGCGGCGCCCCGATCGACCCTTTCGTGGCACGACGCATCATCGACGAATTGCGGCCACGGCCCACGGAGCAGACCGGCACGGCAAGCGGTGAGATACTTAGCCCCCGCGAAAGCCAGATCCTGCGTCTGGTGGCTGAAGGTTTGGCCAACCGCGAAATCGCCGAACAACTGTTCCTGTCGCGCTACACCGTTGAATGCCATATCAAGCACATCTACCGCAAGCTGGCCGTTTCCTCGCGCACGCGAGCGGTACACGCCGCGCGCTCGCGTGGCTTGCTGGACTGAGATGGCTGCTTGCCTGCTGGCTGGCGCTGTGCGCGGCGCCCGCCTTGGCCGTGGAGGCAAGCGCGGCGTGCGCGGTGCAGGTGATGTCCATCACGGCCGCGCAGGCCGCCGCCGACGGCAGCCGGCCTGAAACGACCGACTGGGCGCCGGTCACGCTGCCCGACGACTGGAACAAGCGCTGGCCCGGCTACAGCGGATCCGTCTGGTATCGCATCGACTGGCAGCGGCCCTGCCCCGGCCCGGTTGGCTTGACCTTGGAATCCGTGGTGATGGCGGGCGAAGTGTTCGTCAATAGCGACCTGATCTGGAGCGACGCGCAACTGACCGAACCTTTGTCGCGCAGTTGGAACATGCCGCGCACCTGGCGTTTGCCCGAGGCCATCGTGCACGACGGCGTCAACACGCTGTGGGTGCGCGTGGTGGGCGTTGCCCAACAAACGCCCGGCCTGGGTGTCGTGCGCCTGGGCACCCCGCAAGCGATGCAGGCCAGGCAGGAATCCATCTGGTGGCTCAACCGCTCGCTGTACACGGTGAACCTGGTGGTTTCCGCCGTGCTGGGCGGCTTGTTCTTCTGCATCTGGGTGGTGCGCCGTGAACAGACCACCTATGGCTGGTATGCCCTGATGGCGCTGTTCTGGGTGCTGTTCATCAGCAATGTGCTGCTGACCAGCCCCTGGCCGCTGCCCGACACCTTGTCGCTGGCGCGCGCCAACGCCATGGCGCTGGTGCTGTACGTGGCCTGCTTCTGCCTGTTCACCTGGCGCTTTGGCGAACAGTCGCTGCCGCGCACCGAACGCGCGCTGTGGATACTGAGCGCCGCGCTGCTGGCCATGCTGGCCTTCACGCCAGACAGCATGCTGGCCACCGCGCAATCAATCGGCGTGCTGACCCCCGCGGTCATTTTCATCATCAATTGCCTGCAATTTCCGATACACGCCTGGCGCACCCGCCGTCCAGAACACCTCATGCTGGCCGCCTGCCTGCTGGTTTTTTGCGTGGTCATGGTGCACGACCTGCTGGTGATGATGAAGGTCATCTCGTCCGGCCAGACCTACACGCCGTACTCAAGCGTAGTGGTCACGCTGTGCATGTCCGCCATTCTGGGCTTGCGCCATGCGCGCAACGTGCGGCAGATAGAACGCTTCAACCAGGAGTTGGCCGACGGCATCTTCCAGGCGCGCAGCGAACTGGCCACCACGCTGGAACGCGAACACACCCTGGCGGTGGCCAACACCCGCCTGCACGAGCGCTTGCAGATCGCGCATGACCTGCACGACGGTCTGGGCGGCTCGCTGGTGCGGATGCTGGCCATGGTGGAACAGGCCGACAAGCCGTTGCAGAGCCAGCAGTTCCTGTCCATGTTGAAGCTGCTGCGCGATGACTTGCGCCAGACCATCGACAGCGGATCCAGCAGCGGGGTCACCGTGCCCGCGACCCCGCTGGAATGGGCCGCGCCGATGCGTCATCGCTTCGTGCAGGTGTTCGACGAATTGGGCCTGGATTCCCACTGGCAGTTTCCGCCGCAATGGCGCACGCCGCCGACGTCCCTTGAATGCCTGGCGCTGACGCGCCTGATGGAAGAAGCGTTGACCAATGTGGTCAAGCACAGCCGCGCCCGCCGCGTGCAAGTGCAACTGCTGCTGCCCGACCCTGACCGCCTGGAACTGCGCATTGAAGACGATGGCGCGGGCTTTGATGTGGCGGCGGTGCGGCAAGCCGGCGTCAGCGTGGGCATGCGCAGCATGCATGCCCGTATCGCGCGCGTGCACGGCAGCTTGGACATCGCGTCCGCGCCCGGCCGCACCATCCTGACCGCCGTGCTGCCGTTGCGCTCGACCACGGCGCCAGTGTTCCAGGCGTAGCGGCTGCGCGGCCAGACCCGAGGCGCCCTGCGGCGTGACGGCGCCGCGCGTCAGTCCGCCTGCCGCAGGCCCGCCAGCACCTGGAAGGCGCGCGCCACATCGTCCGGAATTTCCTTGGCCAACACCTCTTGCTCCCAGCCGTACTTGGGCGGCCAGGCCACGCCCAGCAACGCCAACTGCTTCTGGTTATAGCCGCCGCCCGCGGTCTGCCATCGCTGCAGCCATTCGTTGGTGACTCGCATACGGTTCACCTTCAAAAGGAATGGGCCGCTGTCGCAGCCGGATCACCACCATCCAAGGGTGCCTGATGCGGCTCTACAGCACGTAACGTGCCCAAACCAAACGCCAGGGGGTTCCGCCACGCTAGGCCTCGTAGTACTGACACACTATTGCAGGTAGCCCCCGCTGCGCTCATACTTTTTACTCACATCAACCGGGGGAATCCTCAATGAAAAACGACATCCACGATCAGGGTGCACAGGCCGCCCGGAACGGATGGAGCCTGTTTGATTGCCCCTATTTGCGGGCCCATGAAATGCCGGGCCATACGGGCGAGCCCATCGCGCAATGGAGCGCGAAGGTGGCGGCTTGGGAAGCGGGCTGGAAAGCCGAAGTGGAAAGTTGGCTGTGTCGCTCCCACCCCCCAGTCATCACGCGCGACGATACACAAGCCCTTCATTGAAGCCCTAGCGTAAAGCCGCAGCCCTTGCGGCAGCAGATAAGGTCAATCCACCCGTTCAGGCCCGGAAATTGCTACGCACTTCTTCAAGTGCGGGGCGAACGCCTGTTCGCCTCCTTCGGAACAGTGGAGGGAGATCTGATCATGGCTCAGAAGACCAACACGCAGGATCGGCAAGCCGCCATTGCGTGTGATCTTGGCGTTCAAGAAGGCTTCAACTGGGAGCTCGAGCTTGAAAGCCGGATCGCATTCCTGGAAGGCTACTTATCGGCAACGGGTAAATCCGGCTATGTGCTGGGTATCAGCGGCGGCGTGGATTCAACGGTGGCGGGAAGAATGGCGCAGCTTGCCGCTGAGCGCCTGCGACTGAAAGGACGCCGTGCATTCTTCGTGGCGGTGCGCCTGCCCTACGGGCAGCAACATGATGAAGAGGACGCCGCCCGCGCGCTGGACTTCATCCGCGCGGACCATGTGATGCAGGTTGATATCCAACCCGCCGTGGATGCCCAGCGCGATGCGCTGGCGGCGGCGGGCCTGGTCTACAGCGACAAGGCGTCAGAGGACTTCGTGGCCGGCAACATCAAGGCCCGCCAGCGCATGGTGGCGCAATACGCGATTGCGGGCGCGATGGACTGCCTTGTCATCGGCACGGACCAGGCGGCCGAGGCCTTGATGGGATTTTTTACCAAGCATGGCGACGGCGCGGCCGATCTGCTGCCGCTGCGCGGCTTGACCAAGCGCCGAGTGCGCGCGCTTGGCGTGGTGCTGGGTGTACCCGCCAAGCTGATCACCAAGGCGCCCACGGCCGACCTGGAATCCATGCGCCCCGGCCTGCCCGACGAGGAGGCGCTGGGCGTCAGCTACGACGAGATCGACGACTTTCTGGAAGGCCGCGCGGTTCGCGAGGAGGCGGCGAAAACGGTGCTGGACCAGTACCGCGCCACCGCCCACAAGCGCCAACCGCCCGCGGCCCCGCAGGGGTCGAGCGGTTGCGGCCGGCGGTAGCAGGCAACTTCGGGCGCGAAAGATCCGCTCAGGTCAGGCCGTGATACTTGCGCCCGATTTCCATCGTGGCGCGGTAAAAGCCTTCTTTGCTGCCGCAGTCATAGCGCACGCCTTCGTATTCGTAGCCGAATACCTTTCTGCTTTTCAGCAGCGCGGCGATGCCGTCGGTCAACTGAATTTCACCCCCCACGCCGGGCTGGGTGGCCTGTAGGGCATCAAAAATCTGGGGCTCAAGAATGTAGCGGCCGACCACGGCCAGGTCGCTCGGCGCAACATCCGGGTCCGGCTTTTCAACCATGCCGGATACGCGGATCACCGCATGGGAAGCATGGGTGCCGGACACAATGCCGTACTGGTTCGTCTGACTGCGCGGCACTTGCTGCACGGCGAGCACACTGCCGTCGAATTCACGCGACACTTTCATCATCTCGCCGATCACGGGCGTGTCCGCATCGATCATGTCGTCGGCAAGGAGCACGGCAAACGGCTCGTTGCCGACGATGGCCGCCGCGCACAAGACCGCATGCCCCAGACCCAATGCGGCGGGCTGGCGGGTGTACACGCATTTCACCGAGTCGGGGATGACGTTGCGCACGCTGTCCAGCAGCGCGCCCTTGTTCTTCAGTTCCAGGTCACGTTCCAGTTCCGGCATGCGGTCGAAATGGTCTTCAATGGCGCGCTTGTTGCGCCCGGTGATGAAGATCAGTTCCGTAATGCCCGCCGCCACGGCTTCTTCGACGGCATATTGAATCAACGGCCGGTCGACGATAGGCAGCATTTCTTTGGGCATGGCCTTCGTGGCCGGAAGAAAGCGTGTGCCCAGGCCGGCGACGGGAAATACCGCTTTGCGTATGGGAAGCATGGTTTGACTCTTGTAGTGGAAGACAGCCCAGGACGGATGTCGTGCTGTCGCATGAGCAAGCGACGTGCCCGCCCGAAGGCGCCCCCTCGTAGAAGGACTGACCGGGAACGCGATTTGCTTGCTTGCGATTTGCTTGCAGGGTCCGCGCGGTAAACCTATGCAGCCGCTCGCGCGCGCGGCGGCCCGCGCCATCGACCAAGGAATCCGAAAATGATCATCGAAGCCTTTCAGCGCCCCGACGGCATGTGGAGCTTTCGCGGGATTGCGATGCTGGGCGTGCAACAGGACGCCCGCGCCTATCCCACCTGCGAAGCGGCGGTGCAAGCCGCCAAGGCGCAGTACCCGAACGAGACGGTCTCGATCGTCGATCCCGACGCGCAGGCGCCGACGGTGGTGCCCAAGCCCTCGCACCCGGAGTCGACATGAACGCCGCGCCCGCCAGAACCGCCGCGATCCTGCCGCGCCGCCGACCCTGGGCGGGTTTTCTTCTGGGCGTTGGCATGGGCGGGTTCTTTGACGGCCTCCTGCTGCATCAGATTTTGCAATGGCATCACCTTCTTTCCGGTCTGGGTGGGAGTGCAGGCGCGGCCGCGCTTTCCGATCTGCGCGTGCAGGTCGTGGCCGATGGCGTCTTCCATGCCTTGATGTACGCCGTGGCGGATCGGGTAGCGGATCGGGTAGCGGCTTGGAGAGTGGTCCGGGTAACGGCTTCGGCCTCGGTTCGAGCAAGCCGGCCTCCCGGCTTTCCGTGGTGCTGGCCGTTGCCATCACCACGGCGGCCGTGCTGAACCTCTATCCGCTGTCGTCGCCAGCCCAGGCCGTGGCCGCTGCCTGGCGCGGTCAGGCACGGCACTTGCTGTAAGGTGCGGCGGCTTGCGCCGCTTGGTGTCGCTATCACCCGCATGGCGTGGGCGGGTTCCGTCAACACACGTCTTCGGATACAGGATCAGCCATGGACTCCCCCATCACCCCCCCCGCTTCCCAGGCCGCGCACCTGCCGATGACGGGCGCTTCAACCCCAACCCGACTGTCGCTGGGACTACTGTTGGCTGTCGTGTTCTGGACAGTGGCCGGCGTCCTGCTGGTGACCCTGTGGCTGGCGTCGCAGTTATTGGCGTAGCGACAAGGAGCAGTAGCCGGCAAGCCCTGCGCCATTCCGTTAGCCAAGTCCTGCATGGTGGCGACACCGCCGCATTGCTTCATCGCCATCCACATGCATGGCTACAAACACGAACGTCCGCAAGGACGGATCCGGCTCGCCCAGCAATGTCTCGAACGTGGCCATCGTGTGCCCCCGATGAGGGGATCCCATGCCCCGCTACCGACCAAATTCATTGGTCTTGTGCCCGCCCGAGCCAGCCTTGCCGCCCGGAATGCGGCCGTCCGGTGCCGGGTTGGCGGAAGAGCCCTTGACGGTGCCCTGGCCCTGCACCGGCTGCGAGGGCTTTTCGCCTGGCGCGGTTTGCGGAATGGTGGGCGGAGGCCCCGACGGGTCGCCCCGTGACGGGGCGGGCGCCCCGCTGTCGGGCGTCGCCCCTTGGGGCGCGGGTGTGCCGGAAGGCGGCGGGCCGCCCTGCCCGGCCGGGCCGGCGGGGCCGCCGGCCGATTGCGCGAACCCCGCGCCGCTCCAGACCAGGCCGGCCGCCAAGCTCAGGGCCAGCAACGGCGCCATGGCGCAAGGCAATATCTGCCGAGGGTGTCTCATGGTGTTCTCCCAAGCACTACGTTGCAGGTCGCGCGGCGCCGCGCGCGACATCAAGGTTTGCTGCGCGCCCCCGGGCCACGATTGCGCTGGCTTTGCTGGTCTTGGCCGGAGCCGATCTGCGAGACGTGGCCTTCTTTCTTGGTCCGGTTCTGCGTGTCGCGGTGGCTGGCTTGCGCCTCGCGCGGCGTGTCGTCGGACGACGGGTTGGGTTTGCTGTCTTTGGGCTTCATGGCAATGCTCCCTAGTGTGGTGTGAACCACGGTGTGAACCCTGTTCGCCCCGCAAGCCGCATGCCCGAACGGGCGCAGCCGAGCCACGCACGCAATGGCCTTTCACCGGTACGGCGCTGCACGTATAGGTAAATTTTCCCGATCCGGCCCCCCGGTGATTCGCCATGCTACTGTCGTCGAATCCAAGGTCGTCGAATATCATTTCGGTTTCTCACATTCCAACTACCATGACCCTTCCCAGCACTGCGTATGTCGTAGGTATCGGCGCCTCGGCCGGAGGCGTGGAAGCGCTGGAGGATTTTTTCGCGGGTCTTCCGCCATCTCCAGGCATGGCCTTCATCGTGGTGACCCACCTGGGGCCTGACCGTAAAAGCCACATGCCCGAGGTCCTCGAGCGGCACACGTCCCTGCCGGTGCTCACCATGCAAGACGACATGCCCATCGAGATAAACCAGGTCTATGTGCTGGGGGAGGACGCGGAAGTTTCGATTAGCGAGGGACGGCTCAACATCACTTCCACTTCCGGCCACCGCAAGGGCCGCCGGCCGATAGACCTGTTCTTTACCTCACTTGCCAAAGACCAGGGCCAGCGCGCGGTGGGCATCGTTTTGTCCGGCAGCGACTCCGACGGCACCTTGGGCCTGAAGGCCATCAAGGAATTCGGCGGCATCACCATGGCCCAAACGTCCAACGGCAAGGGGCCTGCCTATGCCGAAATGCCGGGCAGCGCCATCAGCGCGGGCATTATCGACTTTGCCGTGCCCGCCGCCGAGATGGGCGCCCGACTTGGCCAGTTGGCCACCGATTTCGACGTGCCTTTCGGCGCGATGACCGCGGATGAAGACGGCAGCGCCTTGCCCCCGGAAATGGAAGCCGTCAAGGCAGAGATCTACGAACTGCTGCTGGCCCGGACCGGCCACGATTTCAGCGGCTATAAAAGCAAGACCTTCATGCGCCGCGTGCATCGCCGCATGAAGGTAAACCAATCGAAAACGCTGGACGGCTACCTGGAATTCTTGCGCCAGACGCCGCAGGAAGCGGGCGCCCTGTTCCGGGATCTGCTGATCAGCGTAACGGACTTCTTTCGCGATCCCGATGCCTTCGAGGCGCTTTCGCAACAGGTCATCCCGCAGTTGCTCGAAGGCCGGGGCGTGGCGGATACCGTCAGGGTTTGGGTGCCCGGCTGCGCCACCGGCGAAGAGGTCTATTCGCTGGCGATTCTGCTGCGCGAGCGGATGGACACGATGGACCTGCCGCCGCGCGTGCAGTTGTTCGCCACCGATATCGACGAACGCGCGCTCAGTGTCGCGCGAGCCGCGCGCTATCCCGCGGCATTGCTCGACAGCGTGACACCCGAGCGGCGCGACCGCTTCTTCATCGCCGACGGCGAGAGCTACATCGTCAGCAAGCAGGTGCGGGAACTCTGCATTTTCTCACCGCACAACGTGCTGCGCGATCCGCCCTTTTCCCGCATTGACCTGGTGTCCTGCCGCAATCTGCTGATCTATTTCGGCGGCAACATTCAAAAGCAGGTCATCCCGACGTTCCACTATGCGCTGCGTAGCGGCGGCTATCTGTTCCTGGGCATGTCCGAAAACACGACGCAGTTTTCCGACATGTTCGGCTCGGTGGATAAAAGGCACCGTATCTTCCAGCGCCGCAGCGAAATCGGCGTTCGGCCTCGCCCCCATTTCAGTTTGCCTTCCACCGGCATACCGGGCGCCCAGGACTTGCTGCAACGCCGCGTACCGCCCAGTTCGGCCGGGCTGCGCCAATCCATTGACTCGCAGGTCCTGGGGCAATATGCGCCGCCGCACGTGCTCGTCAACAAGGACGGCGACGTGGTGTATTACTCCGGCCGCACCGGCAAGTACCTGGAAGCGGCGGCGGGCGTGCCCACGCGGCAGGTCCTGGCGCTGGCCCGCAAAGACCTGCGCCTGGACCTGCGTGCCTTGCTCAGCGACGCCATTGCCAGCGGTGCGGCCGCCACGCGCCGCAACGTTGCCATAGAGGGCGAAGACGGGCGCGTCCAACTGCTGCGCCTGACGGTCGACCCGCTGCTCGACAACCGCGAAGGCGAACCCCTGTTCCTGGTGCTGTTTTCCGATGATGGCCCGCCAGTCAGCCGCGAGGAGGCCAACACCTATCTGCATGCCAAGCACACGGGCATGGCCGAGCAGATCGAAAGCGAACTGCGCGAAACGCGGGACCGCCTGCAATCGACCATCGAAGAATACGAAACCGCGCTCGAGGAATTGAAGTCGTCCAATGAAGAGCTGGTGTCGGTCAACGAAGAGTTGCAGTCGTCGAACGAAGAACTGGAAGCCTCCAAGGAAGAGTTGGTGTCGCTGAACGAAGAGCTGCACACCGTCAACGCGGAACTGCAAGGCAAGGTCGACGAGCTTGACCGCAGCAACAGCGACCTGCACAACCTGTTTGAAAGCACTGCGTTCGCCACGCTCTTCCTGGACGGCAACCTGGTCATCCGCAGCTTTACCCCGCCTGTCTGCGAAGTGTTCCGGATTTTGCCCAGCGACCGCGGCCGCCCCATCACCGACCTGGCAAGCCGGGTGCCGCTGCCCTCGTTCGCGCAAGACATCCAAGAGGTCTTTCGCGCGCAAACCATTATTGAGCGCCGCATCGACGGCAACGACGATGCCAAGCAGTATCTGCTGCGCCTGGCGCCCTATCGCGATTCCAACAACCGCGTGGATGGCGTCGTGGTCACCTTCATCGACATCACGCAGATCACGCAGGCTGAAAAGCGGCACCGCATCCTGATCGCCGAACTGCAGCATCGCACCCGGAATTTGCTGGCGCTGGTGCAAAGCATTGCGTTTCGCACGCTGGGCCGTGGCGAACCGTTTGATCGCCTGAACAGCCGGCTGTCGGCGCTTAGCCGAGTGCAGGGATTGTTAAGCGATGGTTCGCCCGAGGCCATCGATTTCGCGGAAATCGTGCGCCGCGAACTAGACGCGGTGGGACACGGGCAGCACGTCTCGGTGCAAGGTGAACCCACCTTCGTCAGCGCGGAATGCAGCCAGTCGCTTGCCTTGGCGTTGCACGAACTGGGCACCAACGCCGTCAAGCATGGCGCCTTGAAACACGCGGGTGGCCAGCTTGCGGTGCACTGGCACACGCAGACGCAGGAAGACGGGAAAACGCTGGTCATTGACTGGCTGGAATCCGGCCTGCCCACGCCGCCGGACGCGCAACGCAAGGGCTATGGGCGCGAATTGATCGAACAGGCCTTGATTTTCACGCTGCAAGCACGTACCACCATGGACTTTCAGCCGGACGGCCTACGTTGCCGCATCGAAGTCCCGCTGCGCCCATCCGCTCGGGCCAATGCGGCATCGGAGGCAACCGATCAAGATGGTTGACGCCCTTCCCCTTTCCGCGTGCCGCTTGTTGATCGTCGAAGACGAATACGTCATTGCCGAGACGCTGGCCGAAGCAATGCGCGACGCCGGCGCGTCGATCGTCGGGGTAATCGGCTGGCTGAATGAAGCAACGCACTTCGCCAGCGCGCACGCGGGGGAATTCAATTGCGCGGTGGTGGACATCAACCTGCATGGCGCGGTGTCTTATCCCTTGATCGACCTGCTGTCCGCGCAAGGGGTGCACGTGGTGCTGTTGACCGGCTTCAGCGTGGAGGCATTGGAAACCGCCTACCGCATGCTGCCTCGCTGCGAGAAGCCGTTCAACCAGGACAGGCTGATTTCCATGCTCCGGTCCGAATTCGACGCATAACACCACGCGGCCAGCGCTCGGCCCTATCTGCCGACACGACGGCATGACAGCCCTACAGGCCGCGCGTGCTGCGCAGCCATTCCTGGTCGGCCGCGTTGGCATCGCCCAAGCGATCGATGCCCGGCGTTTGCTGGGGATCAACGCCGGGCATCGGGTTAGGCAAGGCGTCCGGCGGCCAACGTCCGTCCTGATCGCGCTCGTTCGTGTCCCGTTCCCGGCCCGGAGCGGTACGGTCCGGGTTTTCAGCCGGCGATTGATCGGGCTGGCCCTGGCCAGGCGCCGGGGAAGTATGGTCTTGCTGCTTTTTCGTAGGGGTGCTCATGGCAAAGCTCCTGATCAGTGAGGCAATACGGGGGATACGCGACAGGGATAAGCCATGCGGAGCAACTTCCGTGCCTGAATAGCGGCCGGCAGGCACGGGAGTTGCTCCGTCACCCGTACCCCCCGGCAGGAGCCCAGCAATGAACGCTATCGAACGAGTTGCCGCATTCATGCAGGAAAACGATCTGACCCTGGTGACCGCCGAGTCATGCACAGCGGGCCTGATCGCGGCCACCCTGGCCGATATCCCGGGCGCGGGCCAACTGCTGGATTGCGCCTTCGTGGTGTATTCGGTAGAAGCCAAGCAGCGCTGCCTGGGCGTGCCCCAATCGACCCTGGCCTCGCACAATCTCACCAGCGAGGCGGTCGCGCGCGACATGGCATTGGGGGCGGCGCGCAAAAGCCCGGCCAACGTCGCCGTGGCGAACACCGGGGTCACGGACGCCACGGACGACCGCATTCCCAGCGGCACGCAGTGCTACGCCTGGGTGTTCAAGACCGGCAAGGCCGATGCCAGGCCCGTGGTCTACACCGCCACCCGGCGATTCTCCGGAGACCGCAACCGCATCCGCCAGGCCAGCGCCGAATTTGCGCTGATGGGCGTGATGGAGCACTTCCTGGCGATGCGCCAAGGGACAGACCCGCCTCGATGACCTCCCCCATCCGGCCTCATCCAACCTCATCCGGCCCCAAGATGATTTTGTTCAAAGCTGCTTGATAACGTACAAGCACGGGTGCGTCGACAGCGCTACGCTCAAGGATTGGCGGCACCGGGGCTTGCCCGAGTCCGTGCCCGTTCCGGCGCCCGCCCCACCTGTGGCACCTACCCGGAGTCGACACCCATGAGCACTATCACCACCTCTGACGGCGTGCAGATTTTCTTCAAGGACTGGGGTCCTAAATCGGCCCAGCCCCTGATGTTCCACCACGGCTGGCCCCTGTCCAGCGACGACTGGGACGCCCAGATGCTGTACTTCGTCAACAAGGGCTTTCGCGTCATCGCGCACGACCGCCGTGGCCACGGCCGCTCCAGCCAGGTCAGCGAAGGCCACGACATGGACCACTATGCCGCCGACGCATCAGCCGTGGCCGAACACCTGGACCTGCGTAACGCCGTCCACATCGGCCACTCCACCGGGGGCGGCGAAGTGGCGCGCTACGTGGCCAAGTTCGGCCAACCGCAGGGCCGCGTCGCCAAGGCCGTGCTGGTCAGCGCCGTGCCGCCGCTGATGGTCAAGACCGAGGCCAACCCGGGTGGCCTGCCCATCGAAGTGTTCGACGGTTTTCGCGAGGCGCTGGCCGCCAACCGCGCGCAGTTCTACGTGGACGTGGCCGCTGGCCCCTTCTACGGGTTCAACCGCGCGGGCGCAAAGGTGTCGCAAGGCGTGATCGACAACTGGTGGCGCCAAGGCATGGCGGGTGGCGCCCTGGCGCATTACCAGGGCATCAAGGCATTTTCGGAGACCGATCAGACCGAAGACCTGAAGGCCATCACCGTGCCCACGCTGCTCATGCACGGCGACGATGACCAGATCGTGCCGATTGACGATGCCTCGCGCCTGGCAATCAAACTGCTGAAGAACGGCACGCTGAAGGTGTACGAGGGCTTTCCGCACGGCATGCTGACGACGCATGGCGAGATCATCAATCCGGACCTGCTGGCGTTCATCAAAGGCTGAATGTCAAGCGGCGGAAACTAAGCGGCGAAAAACAAGCGGTGAAAAGCAAGGGGCGAAGCAATTTCGCCCCTTTTTCGGAATATTCCGACACTACGACCCGGCTTTGTTCTATATACTCGCCTATTGCCGACAGCAGATTGGGCGCCAAACGCGCAAAACCTGCACGCTTCGACGCTTGAATCAGCCCCATAGGGCACGCTTCGGGTCCATAACCGGCTTCACAGCCGGTCATCAGCCACCAAGGTGGCGCACCCCGACACGATTCGCACCGTACGCTTCGTCGCGGCACCGCTTGAATATTCTCTTCCCAAAGCGCTGTCATCTCCTCCATTGCCTCGTCCCGCGCAGCCCGCAAGGCCTACGCCTAGCGAGGCCTTTCGTCCAAGAAGAACCGACATGAACGCCGTGCCGCAAGACAAACTGATTACCGCCCTGGACCACGCCCGCCTGCTGGGCATGATCACGCGCCCCGCCACCGCCGCCACCCTGCCGCGCGATGCGGTCGACGCGGCGCAAGAACTGCTGGATTCGGCGCCCATCATCGCCATCGAAGAAGTCACCCCGGACATCATTACGATGCGTTCGCGCGTGCGCTTGCTGACCGACAAGGGCGATGAAATGGTAGTCACGCTGTGCTATCCGGCCGACGCCAACCTGGCCCAGGGCCAGGTTTCGGTCATGTCGCCGCTGGGCTTGAGCCTGATTGGTTCCCGCACGGGCCAGCGCGTCACCTGGACCGCGCCCAACCAGACCGAACACTCCGCCAGCATTGAAGAAATTCTGTACCAGCCCGAAGCGGCGGGCGACACCACGGCCTGAAGTATCAGGCTGAAGTATCAGGCTGAAGCATTGGCCTGAAGCATCGGTCTAAAACCCAGCCAGAAATCCCGGGCGCCCCGTGCCAGCACGCGGCGCCCGGGGTGCGTATACCGCCGCTACAGATCAAAAAACACGGTTTCGTACGGCCCCTGCATGTGCACGTCAAAGCGGTAGACCACCTGGCCGCCACGCACATCCCTGCGGGCCACCAGCGTGTGGCGCCTTGCCGCGGGCACGGAATTCAACACCACATCGCACGCATTCGCGTCGCGCTCATCATCGAAGTACACGCGCGTGAAAACGTGCAGCAATAGCCCGCGCATGCTGAGAATCATATCGATGTGCGGCGCTTCGCCTTCGGCTTGCGGCCCGGGCTTGACCGTATCGAACGTATAGCGGCTGCCGGGGTCCGTACCGGTGCCGCAGCGTCCAAACCCCAGAAACCCCATGGCTGATGCCTCGTATATGTTGCGCGGACACCGGCCCTGTCCATCTACCTGGGATATCTCGACCAGCGCGTCCGGAATTGGTACGCCCTCGCCGTCCAGCACGCGACCTTGCAAGCGGATGCGCGCGCCGCGCGCGTCGTCGCCGGCCAGCACGGTATCGAACGGCTGGTCGAAATCGTAGCCATACTGCACCGCCGTCAATCCATAGGCGAAATACGGCCCCACCGTTTGCGACGGCGTCTGCCCAAAGTTGTCTTGCTGTCCCTGCATCATGTCGCCATTCCTTTAGCGATGTTCAAGAGGCGTCTGGGCTGCCCCGCGCAGCACGATGTCGAACTGGTATCCCAGCGCAATGCCAGCTTGCGTCAGGTCCAGGCTGAAATCCGCCACCAGCCGGCTACGCGCCTCGGCGGGGGTGCCCAGGTAGATGGGGTCATGGGCAAGCAGCGGGTCGCCAGGAAAGTACATCTGGGTGACCAGGCGGCTGGCGAAGTGACGGCCAAACAGCGACAGATGAATGTGTTGTGGCCGCCATGCATTGGGGTGGTTGCCCCAGGGATAGGCGCCGGGCTTGATGGTCACGAATCGGTAGCGCCCTTCGGCGTCCGTCAGGCACCGGCCCGCGCCCAGGAAATTGGGGTCCAGCGGCGCATTGTGCCGGTCGGCCTTGTGCACATAGCGGCCCGCTGCGTTGGCCTGCCAGATTTCAATCAGCGTGTGTGGCACGGGCCGGCCTTGGTCATCCAGCACGCGCCCGGCCAGCACCATGCGTTCGCCGATGGGTTCCCCGTTGCGGCGCGCGTTGCGCGTGAGGTCGTGATCCCGCTTGCCGACGCAATCGTGGCCATAGACAGGCTGGCGCATTTCGCCCAGCGCCGCCGCCAGCGGCACCAAGGGCAGAACGGGGCTACGCCAGGCAGTCGATTGGTAGCCGTCGCAGCGGTACGGCGGATGGCTTTGCCAATCACGTGGAGACAAAGCCGTGACGGCGTCCGGAGAACTTTCCATGGTTGTGACCTTTTCAGCGGGAATCCAATTGACGCGCCTGAATCAAGCGAACCAGGCCCAGCAACATGGCGGTGTTCGGCACGGCCACACCGGCCTGCCGCGCGCGCAACACCACTTCGCCATTGATCGCTTCGATTTCGGTGGGACGGCTTGCCAAGACGTCCTGCAACATCGACGGCTGGTGCGCGCGATGATGGGCGATGGCGTACGCGACGCTGGCCTGGCAGGCGGCCTCGTCGGCGTCGATGCCTACCGCGCGCGCCACGGCGATCACTTCCGCCACCACCGCCCGTGCCATTGCCGGGCCATCGCTGGCGTGGGCCAACTGCCCCACCGCGCAACCGGTCACCGCGCACAAGCCGTTCAACGCCGCGTTGAACGCCACCTTTTCCCAGATTGCCGCCCAGACATTGGCGTCGACCTCGCATTGCAAGCCCGCCGCGTCCAGTGCACCGGCGATGCGCCGCGCCTGGGCATCCGCTTCACCGCTTGCCGGCAGCAGGCGGATCTTGCCCGCGCCGTGCGATCTGACATGCCCCAGGCCGGCCAGGTCGGCCGGCCACGTCGTCATGCCAACCAACAAGCGCGCCGGGTCCACGTGGCGCGACGCGGCCTCCAGGTTGCCCAGCCCATTCTGCAAGGTCAGCACCCGCAACGGTGCGTCCGCGGGTGCCGCACCCAGCAGCGCCGCCACGCTGCGCAGCGCGGCGTCGGTGTGCAGGCTTTTGGTGAACAGGATGAGCAAGTCGGGCACGTCGCGGTAGTGCTCCGGCCGTAGCACCGTCAGGCCATGAACGCGCCGGTCTCCGCCATCGGTTTCCAGCCGCAGGCCCTGTGCACGTATTGCGTCCAGGTGCGCGTCATTCACGTCCAGCAAGGTAACGTCCTGGCCGCTTTCGCTCAGCAGCCCCCCGAACAGGCACCCCATGGCGCCCGCGCCCAGCATGGCGATCTTCATCGTGAGGCTCCCGCCGCGGCAACGCCGCCCACCGGTGCGGCCATGCGCTGGCCGGGAAAGTGACGGCGCACCGACAGCAAGGCAATCAAGGCAAACACCATGACCGTGCCCAACATCGTCAGGTAGCCCTGCGCGCCCCACAGCGTGATGACCGTGGCGCCCACGAAGGCGCTGAGGATGGCGCCCAGGCGGCCGAAGGCCAGCGCGCCCGCGGTGCCGGTGGCTCGCACGCCGGTGGAATACACATAGGCGCACAGCGCATACATGGTGGACTGCACGGCGTTGACGAACAGCCCATGCACGCCGAACCCGAACACCAGCCACGACGAGTTCTGCTGCACATTCACCAGCAGCATCAGGAAGGCGCTACCCAGCGCGCCCACGCAGCAGATGGCAAGCGGCACGCGCGAGCCCCAGCGTGTCATGGCAACCGCGCACACCAAGGCGCCGATCACGCCGCCCAGGTTGTAGGCAGTCAGGCCCGACCCCGCCACCGACAGCGGCAAGCCTTCCGAACTGAGCATGGTGGGCAACCAACTGAATGCGCTGTAAACCGCCGTCAGGCACATGAAGAACGCCACCCAGATGGCAATGGTGTCGAAGCGATAGGTGCTCGTAAACAAGGCCCGCACACCGCCCTGCTGTTTTGACGTCTGCTTTTCAATGGCCTGCTCGACCGCGTCCGTGTAGCGCACGCCTTCGGGCATGGGACGCCCCATGCGGCCCAGCAGCTTGCTCAGTTCCTTCCAGCGCTCGGGGCGGCGCGCCAGGAAACGCGGTGATTCCGGCAGCGTGGCCATCAACGCAAAGCCCAGCACGATGGCCAAGGCGCCGCCGATAAAGAACGACGCGCGCCAGCCATACAGTGGCAAAACATGGCCCGAGAAGAACCCCGCCAACATGCCGCCCAGCGGCACGCACACGATAGTGGCGGTGACCGCCAGCGTGCGTCGGCGCGCCGGCGTGAATTCAGCGGTCATGGTGGTGGAACTGGGCAGCGCGCCGCCGATGCCCAGGCCGGCGACAAAGCGCAGCACGGCAACGGTCAGCGCGTCGGGGGCCAGCCCGATCGCGCAAGTGGCGGTGCCGAACACGAAGACGCTGACAATCACCGCCATGCGCCGTCCGTAGCGGTCGGCGAAGAGGCCGGCGGAAGCGCTGCCGATGCCCATTCCGATCAGGCCGGACGCCACCGCGGGCGCGAAGGCTTCGCGCGTGATGCCCCATTCCTGGATCATCATCGGAATGGCGAAGCCGATCAGTTGACCGTCAAAGCCATCCATCACGATGGACAAGGCGGCCAGCATCACCACCCATTTCTGCATGTTCGTGAAGGGGCCATCGTCCAGCAAGGCGCCCACGTCGGCGCTGCCGCGCAAGGGTGCCGCCGCGGGCGCCACTGCAGGCGCCGCGTTGTTCGGGGAAATCCAGGTCATGTCATTTATCTCCGTTATCTTTCGCGCTTCAATCCCAGAGCGGCCCGACGGGCAGCCCTACATAGTTCTCCGCCAGCGCGGTGCAAGCCGCGCGCGAACGGGTGAGGTAATCAAGTTCGGCGTCCTGCAGCTTGCGTTCAAAGGCATCGGCGCCCGGCGCGCGGTGCAGCAAAGACGTCATCCACCATGAAAACCGCTGCGCCCGCCAGACGCGGCGCAAGGCCGTGGCGCTATAGGCGTCAAGCAAGTCTTCGCGGTGGTGTCGATAGAACCGGGCCAAGGCGCGCGACAGCAGGCGCACATCGGACATCGCCAGGTTCAGACCCTTGGCCCCCGTGGGCGGCACCACATGCGCCGCGTCGCCCGCCAGGAACAGCCGGCCGTGCCGCATCGGTTCGGTAACGCTGCTGCGCATGCCGACGACCGTCTTGTCGAAGATGGTGCCCTCTTTCGGCTGCCATCCATCACGGGTCGCCAGCCGGGCGCGCAAGGTGGACCAGATGCGGTCATCGGACCAATCCCCGGGTTGATCGCGGGGATCGCATTGCAGATACATGCGCTGCACGTGGAGCGATCGCGTGCTGACCAGCGCAAAGCCATCGTCGCCCAAGGCGTAGATCAGTTCGTCAGATGACGGCGGGGCCTGGCACAGCATGCCCAGCCATCCGTAGGGGTAGCGGTGTTCAACTGTTTGCAGCGCTTGCGAGGCGATGGCGGCGCGGCTGACGCCATGCGTGCCGTCGCAGCCGACAATGAAATCCGCCTGCACGGTTTGGGGCTCAGCACGGTCGTCGCCGTTGCCGCCATGGTCGCCGTGGTCGCCAAGGTTGTCATAGCGCACGGTGGGCCGCGACGAAGCCAGGTCGTGCAGGCTTACGTTGGCCACCTCAAAGCGCAGGTCGCCGCCCGTGGCCAGCCGCGCGTCAACCAGGTCCTTGATGACTTCGTGCTGCGCATAGACCATCACGGCGCGGCCGCCTGTCAGGTCAACAAAATCAATGCGCCGGTCGATGCCGCCCACGCGCAGCACGGTCCCTTCGTGCCGGAATCCTTCGCGGCGCATCCGGTCACCCAGGCCCGCTTCGGACATCAGGTCCACCGTACCCTGCTCCAGCACACCCGCGCGGATGGTGGCGCAGATGGCGTCGCGGCTACGGCGTTCCAGCACCACGGATTCAATGCCCTGCAAATACAGCAAGTGCGACAACATCAGCCCAGCCGGACCGGCCCCTATGATTGCTACCTGAGTGCGCATGCACAGCCTCTTCTCTTGAAAGACCCCTGGCGCCATCCCGTCAGAACGGGTAGTCGCGCGCGGTGGTCTGCACCGTGATCCAGCGCAGATCGGTAAAGGCGTCGATACCGGCCTTGCCCCCGAAGCGGCCAATGCCGCTGTCCTTGACGCCGCCAAACGGCATCTGCGCCTCGTCGTGAACGGTGGGGCCATTGACATGGCAGATGCCGGATTCGATGCGGCCCGCCACCGCGATAGCCCGCCCGACGTCGCGGCCGAACACCGCCGCGGCCAGGCCGTATTCGTTGTCGTTGGCGCAAGCCACGGCTTCGTCCACACCACTCACGCGCACAATGCCCTTGACCGGTCCGAAGGCCTCTTCGCGATAAAGCCGCATGCTGGGCGTGACGTGGTCGACCAACGTGGCGGGCATCAGCACGCCGTCGGCCTTGCCGCCCGTGACCAGACGGCCGCCTTGCGCCAGCGCGTCGTCAATCAGGGCGTTGCAGCGTTCAACGATGCTCATGTCGGCAACCGCCCCCGGCACGGCCTGCCCCTGGTGGGCCTCGTCCACCGGCAGCGCCGCCGTGCGCTCGGCCAGCAGGGACACGAAGTCGTCCGCCACGGCTTGATCCACGATGATGCGTTCGGTGGCCGTGCAGTTTTGCCCGGCATTGGCGTAGGCGCCGAACACCGCCGCGCGCGTGGCGGCGTCCAGGTCGGCGTCGTCCAGCACCACGAACGGCGTCTTGCCGCTTAACCCAAGCACGACCGGTTTCAAGTGGTTCGCGCACGCGGCGGCAATACGCCTGCCGACTTGCGTAGACCCCGTGAAGCTCACCCGGCGCACGGCTCGATGCGCCACCATGGCTTCGACCACGGTGGCCGCGTCGGCGGGTGCGTTCGTAATGAAGTTGACGACGCCCCGGGGCAAGCCGGCCTCTTGCAAGGTGCGGATGATGAGCCCATGCGTGGCCGGGCACATCCCGCTACCCTTGAGCACCACGGTATTGCCGCAAGCCAGCGGCGTGGCGATGGCGCGCACGGCCAACACCACCGCGGCGTTCCAGGGCGCGATACCCAGCACCACGCCGGCGGGCTGCCGCAAGGCCATCGCCAGATTGCCCGGCACGTCGGAAGGAATGACCTCGCCGTTTATCTGCGTGGTCATGGCGGCGGCCTCAAGCAGCATGCCCGAGGCCAGCCGCACGTTGAATTCCGCCCAGCCGGCCGACGCACCGGTCTCGGCCGCCATGGCCTGGGCAAATGCCGAAGCCTTGGCCTGCAGCGCCCGCGACGCCTGTATCAGTAGCGCGCGGCGTACTTCGGGGCCGGTCGACGCCCATGCCGTGAAGGCCGCCGCCGCGGCCTCCACCGCGGCCAAGGCATCCTGCACGCTGGCGGCGGGCGCCACCGACGCAACGCTTCCATCCAGCGGATTGAGTCGTTCGAACGTGGCGCCGTCGCGTGCGCCCAGCGGTTCTCCGTTGATCAGCAGCGATACCTGCATGGGAGATACGTGCATGATGTTGCCTCCTTTGGAATGCGTCGCTCCGTGCGCTCAGGCCACCCGCACTTCGACCAGGTTGGGGCCGCCACTGGTCAAGGCTTCGGTCAGCACCGCGCCCAGGCGTGTCGGGTCCGATACGCGCACGCCGGGGCAACCCAGCCCCGTGGCAAGCGCCACGAAGTCGATGCCGGGCAGATCGGTGCCCATGACCTTGTCGTGCGGACCGAAGCCGAAGGCCGGCGCGAAGTCCTGCAGAGCGGCGTAGCGGCGGTTATTCAAGATGACGAAGGTGATGGGCAGCTTGTGCTGGCTGGCGCTCCATAGCGCCTGGATCGAATACAGGCTGGAGCCGTCGCCGATCAGGCCGATGACACGCCGGCCGGGCTTGCCCAGCGCGACGCCCACGGCCGCCGGCATGCCGTAGCCCAACCCGCCGCTGTCCATGGTGTAGAAGGTTTCGCTACGCACATGGGGCAGATAGTCCTGCATGACCGGCCGTGCGCTGGGAGCTTCTTCGACCACGATGTCGGCAGGGTCGCGCAAGCTGGCCAGGGTTTGCAACACGAACGCCACCGACATCGGCGACGATTCCTCGACCGGGGCGCAGGTCTCGCGCCGCGCCGGCAAGGGCCGCATGCACGGCGCCGGCCGCGTCAGCAAATCTTGCAGGCAAAGCTTGATGCTGCCGACCGCCGCCAGGCCCGCGGGCGCCCAGGCTGCGGTGTCCGGATCATCCGTCAACAGGCAGAGCTCGGCGCCGTCCGGCACGTGCGGGCCGGACCCGTCGACGTGATACGTGAACGCCGGGGCCCCCACGACCAGGATCAGGTCATGCCCCGCCAGCCGGCTGACGATGCCTTCGCGCGCGGCGGGCAGGAAGCCGGCGAACAGGCGGTGGCGTTCCGGAAAGCTGCAACGTCCCGACATGGGCGCGGCCCAGACGCGCGCACTGTGCGACTCCGCAAGCGCAACGATTTCGTTCCAGGCGCCATCGCGGTCCACCGCGGCGCCCACTACCAGCACCGGCCGCCGGCAGGCGTCCAGCAAGGCGCCAATACGCCCGATGGCTTCGGGTTGAGGACGGAGTGCGGTGCTGACGCAGCGCCGCGCAAGCGGCGGCGCATGCGCATCCCAATCATCGACAGGCACCGATACCAGTACCGGGCCGCGCGGCGGCATCATCGCCATGTAATAGGCGCGCGCGATGGCCAAGGGCACGTCTTGGGCACGCGCGGGTTCGGTGCTCCATTTGACGTAGGGCCTGGGCAGATCAGCCGCGTGACTCGATGACAAAAAGGGATCGAACGGCAAGATGCCACGCGCCTGCTGACCGGACACCACCACCATGGGCGTGCGGTTCTTGTAGGCCGTGAAGAGGTTGCCCATCGCGTTGCCGACGCCCGCCGCGGAATGCAGGTTGACCATCGACGCGTTGCGCGTAGCTTGTGCATAGCCGTCCGCCATGCCGACCACGCTGGCTTCCTGCAAGCCAAGCACGTAGCGGAAATCGTCCGGAAAGCCGCGAAACATGGGCAGTTCGGTGGACCCGGGGTTGGCGAAAACCGACGTCATGCCGACGCGGCGCATCAGGTCATAGACGGCGTCGCGGACGGTCAGCGCCGGTGCCGGCAACGACACGGCGGCCAGGCCGTCGGCCGCGTCCCGCGGGTCCAATAAATCAAAGGTGGATCCGGTCATTGCTAAGGTCCTTGCGGTGAAACTGCATTGAAGTCGCAGTGGAATTGCGATGACGTTGCCAGCGGCTGGCGCGCGCTGCGGCGTGTCGGCGGCGTGGTCAACGAAGACGGCAGAGTGTCGCCCCCCCTGGCAGACTTGAGAATTGAAATATCGAGACAAAGTCATTACGCTTTGGCATGCCATTCGATCTTCACCAATTGGCGGCATTCAACGCGGTCGTTGCGGCTGGCAGCCTTGGCCGCGCGGCCGACGCCATGCACGTCACGCAGTCCGCGCTAAGCCGCATCGTCCGCCGGCTTGAAGTTCACGTTGGCGCGCCCTTGTTCGAACGGCATTCCAAAGGCATGCAACTGACCGACGTCGGACTGGCCCTGCTGCCGCATGCCACCTCGTTGCTGCGCGATGCCGAAGGCGCCAAAGAGGAAATCCGCGCGTTACTCGGCCTGGCCAAAGGCACGATCCGCGTGGGCGCCGTGGGCAGCATCGCCTGTCAGATCCTGCCGACCGCGCTGACCCGCACCTGCCAGCGTTGGCCGATGCTGCAGGTGGAAGTGGTGGAAGGGGTTTGGGACCGGCTGGCCGGCGCCTTGCTGTCGCGCGAGATCGACCTGGCGCTGGGCGCCCATACCCACGACACCGACGAGATCATCTCGGTGCCGGACTGCTGTTGGGAAGACACCAGCTACGTGGTGGCGGGCGCCGCCCACCCACTGCGTGCGCGCCGCGCGCTCAGCCTGGCCGACACGCTGACACACAAGTGGGCCATCATGCCGCGCGGCACCGGCCCGTTCGAACACATGAAAGCGCTGTTCACGCGGCATCGGCTGCCCACGCCCGAAGTCACGGTTGAAACGCGGTCCATCACCGTGCTGAAGAATCTGATCGCGCACTCGGATTTTTTGGGATGGATGCCCGAACCCATGTATTACGCCGAGCAGCGCGCCGGCCTGCTCGACCGCCTGCCCATCCCCGGTGCGTCCGACACGCGCACGCTGACGGCGTTCCGGCGCAGCCATGGCTTGCTGCCCCTGCCTGCCGCCAAGCTGCTGAACGAATTGCGGCGGCTGGCGACCAACCCACCGCCTTAGGTTGCCCCCAAAACGTTGAACCCCTAACGGTGGCACCCTAAGCCTGCCCCCTAAGTCTTCCCCCCCTAAGCCGTCGCGCGTTGCGCCTCCTGCAACTGGCGCCACAGGATTTTCCCGGTGCTGGACTTGGGCAGCGCGTCCACAAACTCCACGATGCGCGGCGCCTTGTAGGCCGCCATGCGCGCACGGGCCCAGGCAATCACCTCGTCTTCGCGGGTGCTGTCGCGCGCTTCGGGCCGCAGCACCAGCAAGGCCTTCACCGTTTCGCCCCGGCAGTCGTCGGGCACACCCACCACGCACGCCTCGTGCACGGCGGGATGCTCGTATAAAGCGTTTTCCACTTCCGCCGGCCAGACCTTGTAGCCCGATGCGTTGATCATGCGCTTGAGCCGATCGGTGATGAAGAAATAGCCGTCTTCATCCATGCGTCCCAGGTCACCGGTGCGAAAGTACCGTTCGCCGTCCAGCATGAAGAACGCTTCGTCGTCAGCGGCCGGGTTGTTCCAATAGCCCTGCATGACTTGCGCGCCGCGCGTCACCAGTTCACCCACTTCGCCAGGCGGCAGCGCTTGCAATGTGGCGGGATCGACCACCCGTGTATCGACGCCGAAGGTCGGCACGCCAATGCACTGGCGCTTGTTGCGGTGCATGGGGTTGCAATGCAGGAACGAGGCGGTCTCGGTCAGGCCGTAGGCCTCGTTGAAGATGATGCCGTAGCGCTCCGCCAGCATTGCCGCCACCGCCTCGGGCATGGGCGCGCCGCCGCCGCACAACAAGGCAAGACGCGACAGGTCGAACGATTCAATCTCCGGCTGCGCGAAGAAGTCGACAACCATCGCGGGCGGCGCGGCCCAGACGCTGACGCGGTGCCGCGCCATCAGTTGCGCGGCGACCTGGCGATCCCAGCGCGGCAACAGCACCACCGTGGCACCCAACAGGATCGGCAGGTTCATGCAGTTCTGCATGCCCAGCAGATGGAATAGCGGCGCCACGCCCATGATGACGGCTTCCGACGTCAGGCCGCGCCAAAGCTGCGAGCCCGTTACCGCCGCGCCCAGCGTGCCGTGCGTGTGGCGGCACCCCTTGGGGCGGCCGGTGGTGCCGGACGTGTAAGGCAAGAGGCACAGGTCCTGCGCACGGCTTTTATGCGGCGCGGGCGGCGCGTTGACCGCCATCGCGCCATACCAGGGCACAGACCCGGGCACAGACTCCGACCCTGGCACGGCGCCACGCACGCCACCCGATGCAGCGGCGTTGTGGCGCGGTGCGGCGACCCAGTCGGGCGGCGTCACCCGGTCATCGCCATCCCCCGCGCCCAGGTAGTCGGAATAGGTGTGGACGATGATGCGGTCCAGGCGCCCGTCCTCCACAAAGCGTGCCAACCGGGGCGCCAATTCCTGCGCGGCAAAGGCCACCTGCGCGCCACTGTCTTGCAGGTAATGCGCCAACTCGTCTTCCGTGCTCATCGCGTTCACCGGCACCACCACCGCGTCGGCGCGCAGCACCGCGTAGTAGGCAATGATGAATTGCGGACAGTTCTGGCTCAGCAACAGCACCCGGTCACCGGCCTTGACGCCCGCGCCGTGCTGCAAATAGCCGGCCATGGCGTCGACCTCGCGCTTCAGTCGCGCGTAGTCCAGCACCATGTCGTAGAACACGATGGCGGGCTTGTCGGGATAGCGCGTGGCCGCGGCCTCCAGGTTGAAGTACAGGCTGGACCGAGGCTGGCTGATGTGCGTCGGCAGCCCCTTGGGCCAAAACCGTAAATGCGCTTGCTGCATCCGTGTCTCCGGTTCCCGCGCAAAGTGCTGTCCGCGCTAGGCGGTCATGCCCCGCGCGATGATTTCTTTCATGATTTCGTTTGAACCGCCGTAGATCTTTCCCACGCGCGCATCCGCATACATGCGCGCGATGGGCGTTTCCAGCATGTAGCCATAGCCGCCATGCAATTGCAGGCATTCATCGATGACCTGGCAGTTCATTTGCGTGGTCCACCACTTGGCCATGGCGGCGGTGGACAAGTCCAGCGTGCCTTGCAATTGCCGCGTAATGCAGTCATCGACAAAGCGCGCCGCGATGGTGGCCACCGTTTCGCATTCGGCCAGCTTGAAGCGCGTGTTCTGCATGTCGATGAGCGGTTGCCCGAACACCTGGCGCGTGCGGGTGTAGGCCAGCGTATCGTCGATGGCGCGCCGCATCGTGGCCACCGCCCCCACCGCGATCAGCAGGCGTTCGCGCGGCAGTTGCTGCATCAACTGCACAAAGCCGCGCCCTTCCACTTCGCCCAGCAGGTTGCCGACCGGCACACGCACGTCGTCGAAAAACAGTTCGGTGGTGTCCAGGCTTTTCTGGCCCAGTTTTTCAAGCAGCTTGCCGCGCCGAAACCCTGGCAGGTCCTGTGTTTCCACCATGATCAACGAGACCCCGCGCGACCCGGCCGCAGGGTCCGTCTTGGCCACCACGCAGATCAGATCCGCATGCAGCCCGTTGGTAATGAAAGTCTTGGACCCGTTGATGACGTAGGCGTCGCCATCGCGCCTGGCCGTGGTGCGTACGCTTTTCAGGTCGGACCCCGCGCCGGGTTCGCTCATGGCGATGGCGCCGACCAGTTCGCCTGTGGCCATCCGGGGAAGCCAGCGCTGCTTTTGCGGCTCGGTGCCGTAGTTCAGGATGTAGTGCGCCAGGATGGCGCTGTGCACGTTGTTGCTGAATCCGTAGACCATGGCGCGCGCCTGTTCGGCCGCCACGATGGCCTCGTGCGCAAAGCTGCCGCCCGCGCCGCCATAGGCCTCGGGCATGCTGACGCAAAGCAGCCCCATGCGGCCGGCCTTGTGCCAGATATCGCGATCGGCGTGTTGCTGCTTGCGCCACTTTTCCTCGTCGGGCGCGAATTCTTTTTCGAACAGGCGGCGTGTGGAATCCTGGAATAGCGTCAGGTCGGCGTCCATCCAGCCAGGGCGAGGTTCCATTGGGGTATCCATCGACATATCCCCGATCAAGGACGGCCACCGCCCACGACCAGCACCTGTCCGCTGACGTAGTTGGATTCGGGCAGACAGAACAGATACACGGCGCCCGCCGCTTCGGTGGGCGTGCCCGCGCGGCCAAGCGGGATCAGGCTTTCGGCGTTTTTCAGCACCTGCGGATTCACGCCCACCTTGATCTGCCGCCCCTCGATGTCCAACGTGGCGTCGCCATCGGCGGCGGCTTCGGTCAGGCGCGTCTTGATCAGGCCGAACGCCACGCTGTTCACATTCACTTTGTAGCGGCCCCACTCTTTGGCCATGGCGCGCGTCAGGCCGTTGATACCGGCCTTGGCCGCCGCGTAGTTGGCCTGCCCCGCGTTGCCCATCACGCCAGAGGTGGACGATATGTTCACCACCTTGCGGAACACTTCGCGTCCCTCAGCGGCTTCGGCCTTGGCCGCTTCGCGGATAAAGCCGGACGCGGCGCGCAGAATGCGGAACGGGGCCGACAGGTGGACGGCCAGGATCTCGTCCCACTGCTCGTCGGTCATCTTCTGGATGACGTTGTCCCAGGTATAGCCGGCGTTGTTCACAATGATGTCCAGCCCCCCGAAGGTGTCGACGGCCGTGCCGACAAAGCGCTCGGCAAAGCCGGACGCGGTAACGCTGCCCGGGCATGCCTGCGCCTGCCCGCCCGCCTGTCGGATCATGGCGACCGTATCGTTGGCGGGCGCCGGGTCCAGGTCGTTGACCACGACTTTCGCGCCTTCACGCGCCAGCTTCAACGCAATTTCTTGTCCAATGCCGCGTCCGGAACCGGACACCAGCGCCACCTTGCCATCTAGCGTACCCATCGTCTTTGTCTCCTGTTTCATGCCGCTTGGTACAGCGTGACGACGCAGGCGCCGCCCAGCCCCAGGTTGTGCTGCAAGGCCAGCCGCGCGCCTTCCACTTGCCGCAAGTCGGCCTGGCCGCGCAGTTGCCAGACCAGTTCGGCGCATTGCGCCAGGCCGGTTGCGCCCAGCGGATGGCCCTTGGACAGCAGGCCGCCCGACGGATTCGTCACGACGCGCCCGCCGTAGGTGTTGTCGCCATCCAGGATGAATTTTTCGGCGCTGCCCTCGGGCGTCAGGCGCAGCCCTTCGTAGGTGATCAGTTCATTGGCCGTGAAGCAGTCGTGCAGTTCCACCACGTCGAGATCGGCGGGGTCCACGCCCGCGGCCTCGTAGACCTGGTCGGCGGCGGCCCGGGTCATGTCGTAGCCGACCAGGCTGCGCATGTCGCCCGAGTCGAAGGTGGAGGGTGTGTCGGTGGTCATGGCCTGCGCCGCGATGCTGACGGCGGGGCTCAAGCCATGCCGGCGCGCGAAGGCATCGGAACACAGGATGGCGGCCGCCGCGCCGCAGGTGGGCGGGCAGCATTGCAAGCGCGTCAAGGGCTCGAAGATCATGGGCGCGTCCATCACCTCGGCCAGCGTGACGGTCTGGCGAAAGACGGCATAGGGATTGCGTGCCGCGTGCTGGCGCGCCTTGACCGAGATGCGCGCGAAGGTGTCGGCGCGAATATCGTGCTGCGTCATGTAGCGGCGCGCGGCGCCGCCGAAGAACTGCGCGGCGCGGGGCTTTCCGGTGTCATAGCCTTGCGCGTCGGTCATGGCCTCGATGAATCCGGTCAGTGGCGACGGCCGGTCTTCATAGACGCTTTTCAAGGCGCCGGGCACCATCTGTTCAAAGCCCACGGCCAGCGCGCATTCAACCGCGCCGCTTTCCACGGCCTGGCGGGCCAGGAACAACGCGGACGAGCCGCTGGCGCAATTATTGTTGACGTTGAAAACGGGAATGCCCGTCAGGCCCACGCCATATACCACCGCCTGCCCCGACGTGGAGTCGCCGTAGACGTAGCCCGCGTAGGCTTGCTGCACGGCGTCGTACGGTACGCCCGCGTCTTGCAGGGCTGCACGCGCGGCGCGCATGCCCATCACGGAATAAGGTTCGCTTGCGCCGGGTTTGCTGAAGGGAATCATGCCCACGCCGGCTACCCAAACTTTTCTGTTCATGCCTGTTTCTCCTGGAGTGCTTTGCGCACCCCCGTTGCCTGGCCGATAGCTTCCCGCCGGGCGCGCAACGCGGCAATGGCCGCAGGCATCAAATGGATTGGCGGAAAGTGTCAGCGCCCGGCATCACGCGGGCGGGGCTGGGGTCGGGGCCGGGGTGGGACCGCACGCCAGTTGGTTGCGGCGATACTCGCCCGGCGACACGCCCGTCCATTTCTTGAAGGCGCGATGAAACGTACTGGGTTCGGAAAAGCCCAGGCGCTCGGCAATCTCCATCAAGGACAAGTCATGCCGGCCCAGGTATTCAACGGCGGCGTCACGCCGCAAGTCATCCTTCAGCACCTGAAAGCCCTGCCCTTCTTCGCGCAGATGGCGCCTGAGCGTTTGCGGCGTCATCGACAACTGAGCGCTGACCTGCGCCAAGG
>RCUJ01000145.1_pt1 | contig 40054 bp, 33 predicted proteins | sample 2166321 | NCBI WGS metagenome assembly RCUJ01 (sample SAMN09932808, study PRJNA488358) | compost metagenome | feature: garden; material: soil; isolation source: compost soil in an enriched community after 118 h of incubation | place: Germany: Experimental Botanical Garden Goettingen | collected... | reverse complement strand
TAGTCCCGCTTTAGTCCCGCGTCAGCCCCGCTTCAGCCCCAACCGGCGCAGCAGCCGGTCCATCACCGTGGCGCCGTAGGCCCACGACAGCACCGCCAGCACCAACATCGCCACCGTGAAGTAGGCGCGCGCGGCCAGCGGCACCGGGTTGTGTTCGGCAATGCTGCGCAGCGGCTCAATCCCCGTGAAATCGCTGGCGGCCAGCGCGCTGAACAAGAGCGCCAGCACCGGCCCCGTGAAGCGCGGGGGTTCGCCGCGCGTGGCTGTGTCGCCTTGGGCCGCCCACTGCGCCAGCCGGAACAACTGCACCACGATGGTCACAAGCGGAATGGCCACGGCAAGCAGCAGCACGAACAGGGCAACGAGAATCTGGGGTGAATACATGGAAAGCGTCAGGAAAGGAGTCGGCGCAAGACGATTACGGTAATGCGTGGAATACGAATACGAAGACGTGAACGAAGACGTTGACGTGAACGACGAGAACTACGTGGGCGCCACTAAGCGTCCGCCGGTGGCTTGCGCTGGCTGCGAAACAGCAGGTGCGTCGACGTCAGGTGAAAACGCATCGCGATGTCGGCGCAGGCCGGATCCCGCGCGCGCACGGCCGCGATGATCTGCCGGTGGTGTTCCACGCTGCGCAGCATATCGTCCTGCGTGTAGAAGTAGAACGAGCCGATGAGGATCGGCATGTCCAGCAGGTTTTCCAGCAGGGTGCGCACGCGCGCGGACTGCGCCGCGTCAAGCAGGGCATGGTGGAAAAGGTTGTTGCAGTGCTGCACGCGCGCCACCTTGTCGGCGTCGTCCGACATCACCGCGTCCAGCATGCGCTGGTTGATCTGTTCAAGCTGGTCAATCTGTTCGGGCGTGGCGCGTTCGGCGGCGCTGCGCGCGGCGTAGGGCTCCAGCAGCAGGCGCAGCTCGAACGCTTCGTTGATGTCGCGGTCCACCCAGCCCAGCACCTCGGCGCCGCGCCGGCCTTCGCGCTTGACCAGGCCATCGGCAACCAGACGTTCGATGGCGCTGCGCACCGGCGTGCGGCTGACGGCAAGCTCGGCCGCAATGTGTTCTTCGCGCAGCCGTTCGCCGGGCAGGAACACGCCCGACATCAGCCGGCGGCGAAGTTCCGCATAGACAAGATCGCGGGCGCTGGTCATGGTGGCGCGGGTTTCCTGGGGGCGGCAAAGAGTTCCAGACTATACCCGAAGGGGCGCGAGAATCTCGGCGAAATGGATGGTGATTCCGACGCCGCGGCCATCCAGTCCCGGCCCCCATTCCACCCGCGCGCCGTGGCACGCCGCAATCTGCGCCACCAGCGACAACCCGATGCCGCTGCCCCGCTCGGTGGCGCCGGGCATCCGGTAGAAACGGTCGAACACGCGCTCGCGTTCGGTGACGGCAATGCCGGGTCCGTTGTCCGCCACGGTCAGGTGGGCGCCGCCTTGCGGCAGGGGGCCGCAGCCGACCTTCACGCAGCCGCCTGCCGGCGTGTAGCGCAAGGCGTTGTCCAGCAGGTTGCGCACCAGCACCCCCAGCGCGTCGACATTGCCGGGCAGGGTGGTGGCGTGGGTGTCCAGGATGATGCGTTGCTGCTTGGTGTTGGCCAGTACTTCGCTGTCGCGCGCAATCATTTCCACCAGGTGGTCCAGCGGCACGGGCTCGATCTCGCCTTCGCCCTGCGCTTGCATGCGCGCCTGTTCCAGCAACTGTTCAGCCAGCCGCGACGTGCGCAACGCCACGTTGCGCAGTTGTTCCACCGCCTGGCCGCGCGCCTGCTCGCCGTCGCTGCGCAACGCCAGGTCGGCATAGGCGCTTAGCGCCGCCAGCGGCGTGCGCAGTTCGTGCGCCGCATCGGCCAGAAAGCGCCGTTCGCGGTCCAACGATGCCGACAGGCGTTCCAGCAAGCCGTTGATGGCGTCGATGAACGGCCGCAGTTCGCCCGGCATGCCCGAGGTGGGCACCGGGGTCAGGTCCATGCCGGTGCGGTTCACGATGGCGTCTCGCGCGCGGTCCACGGGGCGGAAGGCGCGGCGGATCACCAGCCACGTCAGGCCCGTCAGCGTGAGGAAAAGCGCGCTGAAGAACCACAGCCCGTTCCACATGCGCGTCACGGTGTCGTCCTGCACCTTATCGATCGACTTGGCGAACTGCACCTGCACCAGCCCGTCTGCATCCGACAAGGCATAGACGCGCCAGGATTCGTCGCGCACGGTGACGTCCTGGAAACTGTCTTGAAAGCTCGGCACCATGGGGGCATCGGGCGCGGTCGGCGAGCGCACGATAAGCCGCTTGTCGGCCAAGGACCAGACCTGGAAGTGGGAGGTATCCCCGTCGAAGTGGGTGGACGCGGGCAACTCGAAACGGTCTTCGCGCAGGGGCTCGGCTTGCAGCAGGCTGGTGGGCAGCGACAGCAGCACCTTTTGCGCGCCGTAGCGCACGCTTTGGTCCAGCATGCCGGTTTCGGCGCGCGTCTGCTGCACGTAGACCAGCAAGACCGCAATCAACCACGTGGCCAGCATGGCCAGAAGCAGGGTGATGGCAAGCCGTCGGCGCAGCGTCGTCATGGCGTCGCGCCCGCCACCATGCGGTAGCCCAGACCGTGCTGCGTTTCGATCAGCCCGTCGCCCAGCTTGCGCCGCAGTTGATGGATGTACACCGCCACGGTGTTGCTTTCGATGGTGCCGCTGCTGCCATACACCGCCACTTCCAATTGGTCGCGGCTGACGGTGTGGCCCATGCGCTGCATCAGCGCCAGCAGCGTGTGATATTCATGCGCGCTCAGGCTGACTTCCTGGCCGCCTCGCTTGACGATGCGGCCCGCGGGTTCCAGCACCACGTCGCGGCAACGCAGCGCGGACACCACGCTGTTGCTGCTGCGTCGAAGCACGGCACGCAGGCGGGCCAGCAATTCGTCCAGTTGAAAGGGCTTGACCAGGTAATCGTCGGCGCCCGCGTCCAGCCCCTGGATGCGTTCGCTCAGGCGGTCGCGCGCGGTGATGATCAGGACGGGGGTGGTATCGAAACGGCCGCGCAAGGTCTTCAGCAGCGTCAGCCCGCTGCCGGCGGGCAAGCCCAGGTCCAGCAGCACGGCGTGGTAACCGTGGTCCACCAGCGCCAGTTGCGCCTCGGGCAGGGTGCGAGCCCAGTCCACGTCGGCCCCGTCTTCGGCCAGGCCCGCACGCAAGGCATCGCCCAGCATGGGATCGTCTTCGACAAGCAGGATACGCACGCACACTCCAGAGCGCCGCCAGGCACGGCGCGGCGGGGTCTTAAAGAAATATTAAAAGTTGATCAGGACAATGCAGGCCAATCCCGGGGCGCCAGCCCACGGCCACTGTCATGAACGAAAGGAAGCCCTGATGCGGATGGGTATAGTAGCAAGAGGCCTGATGGCCGGCGCGGTGCTCGGCGGCGCCGGCGCGGCGCAGGCGCAAGGCACGAACGCCATAGGATTAGGGGTCGGAGCGATTCCGGTCTATGAAGGGTCCAGCGAATATCGCGCGCTGCCCGTGCCGCTCATCAACTACCATTCCGGCAATTTTTTCATCACGCCCCGCATGGGCTTGCCCGCCATGGGGCTGAAGACGTCCCTGGCGCCCGACCTGGACGCGGGCGTGTTCGTGGGCTTGGGCCTGGGGCGCAAGGCCGATGACGCCGATCGCACCAAGGGTCTGGACGACATCAAGTTCCACGGCGCCTACGGGGCCTACGTGGAATGGCGGCCGGGGCGCTATTCGCTGGGCGCGGGCTACAAGCAAGCGGCGCGCAGCGGCTATGGCGGCACGCTGGAACTGCGCGCGTCCTACGCGGCGCTCATGACCGAACAGAATACGGTGCAGGTGGGCGTCAGCACGGAATGGGCCAACCATGACGCCATGCAGACCTGGTTTGGCGTGACCTCATCGCAAGCCGCGCGCAGCCGCGAAGGCCTGTCGACGTACTCGCCGTCGTCCGGCTTCAAGTCGGCGGCGCTCTACACCACCTGGTCCTATCGCATCAACCCAAGCTGGAGCACGGTGTCCACCATCGGCGTCAACACGCTGCTGGGCGACGCGCGCAACAGCCCGCTGACCGAGCGCAAGACCAATGTGTTCGGCTCGGTGGGGGTGATGTACCGCTTCTGAGGGGAACAGTAGGGCAAACAGCGGGCCGCGCAGCGATACATCGTTCAACGGCGCGTTAAATCATTCAAGAAGGCGTAGGGGCGGCCGGATACAATTTCGGCGGTGTCCTCTCGCCTTCTTGAGCCTTCCCATGCCCGACTTTCCGCCTGAATCCCAAGCCGTCCACAGCCCCACGACGCGCCACGCCATCTTTATCGTGGCCACGATCAACCCCGGCGCCGACGCCGCCGCCACCGTGCGGGCCTGGTGCGAAGACGTGGCGGCCCGTGTGCGTACGGTCAACACGCGCTCGCCCTTGGAAAATCTGTCCTGTGTGTGCGCGTTCGGCTCCAACGCCTGGGACGCCTTGTTCGGGCAGCCACGCCCCGCCAACCTGCACCCCTTCCGTGTCTTCGGCGACGGCGAGCGCGTGGCTGTGTCGACCCCGGGCGACATCCTGCTGCACATCCGCGCCGACGCCATGGATCTGTGCTTTGAAGTCGCGACCTTGTTGATGGACGGCCTGGGAGACTCGGTGACGGTGGTGGATGAAGTGCATGGTTTCCGCTACTTCGACCGCCGCGCCATCATCGGCTTTGTCGACGGCACCGAAAACCCCGAAGGGCGCGAAGCCGTGCATTTCACCGTCATCGGCGATGAAGACGCCGAGTTCGCGGGCGGCAGCTACGTGCTGGTCCAGAAGTACCTGCACGACATGGCCGCGTGGAATGCGCTGACCGTGGAAAGCCAGGAAGGCGTCATCGGGCGGCACAAGCTGTCCAACGTGGAACTGGACGACGACATCAAGCCGGCGTCTTCCCACAGCGCCTTGACCACGCTGGAAGAAAACGGCGAAGAAATCAAGATCCTGCGCGACAACATGCCATTCGGCCGGGCGGGCATGGGCGAATTCGGCACGTATTTCATCGGCTACGCGCGTTCGCCCGCACCGATCGAGCAGATGCTGGAAAACATGTTTGTGGGCCGTCCGGCGGGCAACTACGACCGCTTGCTGGACTACAGCCGCGCGGTGACGGGCGGGTTGTTCTTCGTGCCGTCGGCGGATCTGCTGGAGGAACTGGCGTCGCGCCCCGCCGTGGCGGCCGTGGCGCAGGACGACGCCATCTACGACTAAAGACCGATGCGCCACCCACGGCCCGCTGCTACTGTCCGGCCGGAGCAGATCGGCGTTCGCCGGACACGGCGTATTCCGTTTGCATCCTGAGACGGCAGGCGCCGTGCGGACGCTGCTGCTCGGCCGATGCTGACGCGGTTTTCTTCGTCAGCAAGCAGCAGGAGAATCGCATGAAACAAACCAAGCACACGGATCAATCCGGCCAGGCGCAAGACGTTCAAGTCCAAGCCTTGACGGAACAAGAGATCCAGCAGGTCAGTGGTGGCCATGGTCCGAACCGCTTTATGGGGGTTTCGCTGACCCCGCGCGGTGTCGGCGCACCGGCCTCCCAGGGCATGACGTCGGGCAAGACCTTCCACGCCCGCTGATGCCGATTTGCGCGGCGATGCCATCGCCGCGCATTTCCCCTTGGCCATGAACTCCCTGCCGCTCTTTCGCAAGCAGGCGCTTGCCGCGCAACGCGCCGCGCCCTTGGGCGACATCGTCCTGATCCGGCCGGTGTCGTTCGCCATGGTCACGGCCGCGCTGGGCGGCTTCGTGTTGCTGGTGTGCCTGTTCCTGGCGTTCGGCACCTACACCAAGCGCGCTACCGTCAGCGGTCAGCTGGCTCCGGACACCGGCCTGTTGAAGCTCTACGTGCCGCAGCCCGGCGTGGTGCTGGAACGGCGGGTGCAGGAAGGCCAGCAGGTGAAGGCGGGCGACGTGCTGTATGTGGTGTCTGGCGACCAGCAAAGCGCGGTGGGCGACACGCAGGAAGTCATCAGCGGACAGATCCGGCAGCGGCAGGACAGCCTGCGCCTGGCGCGCCAGAAAACAATGCTGCTGCAACAGGGTGAACAGGATCTGTTGACGGCGGGGGTAGCCGGCCTGCGTGCGCAGTTGGCGGCCATCGATAGCCAGATCAGCGGCCAGCGCAGCCGCATCAAGCTGGCCGAAGACAGCGCCCAGCGGTATCGCAACCTGATGGAGAAGGGCTATTTGTCGCCCGAGGAATCCGACCTGAAACGGGCCGAGCTGCTGGAACAGCGCAACCAGTTGCAGGCCTTGCTGCGCGACCGCATCGGCCTGGCGATGGAGCTGTCCACGCGCCAGGCCGCGCTGGCCGACCTGGCCTTGCGCCAACAGAACCAACTGGCGCAGTTGGATCGTGACCTGGCGGGCGTGGCGGTGGATCTGACGCAAAGCGAAGCCCGCCGTCGCATGGTCGTTACCGCGCCGCAAGCAGGGGTGCTGACGGCGGTGACGGCCGACGTGGGGCAGGCGGTGGAGCCGCGCCGCCCGCTGGCCACCATCGTGCCGGACGGCGCAAAACTCATAGTGGAACTGCTTGCGCCCAGCCGCTCGGTCGGCTTTGTGGCGCCGGGCGACGCGGTGCGGATTCGCTTTGCCGCCTATCCCTACCAAACCTATGGCCAGCAAGCAGGCGTGGTGCAAAGCGTGACGCAGAGCGCCTTGCCGGAATGGCAATTGAATGACGGCGCGGCGGTGGGGGCGGCGGGTAGTCCGGCCGCCGACACCCCGCAGGAAGCGATGTACCGCATCACCGTGTCGCTGGATACGCCGGCCTACGGCCCGCAAGGCCAGGTGTTGACGCTGCGGCCAGGCATGCGCCTGGAGGCCGACCTGCTTCAGCAGACGCGGCGGCTGTATCAATGGGCGTTTGATCCCGCCCACCGCTTGTCGGGGAAACTGTGACGATGCTTGAACGCCTGACGCTGGGCGTCAAACGCCGGGTGCCCCGCATCCTGCAAACCGAGGCGGCCGAGTGCGGCCTGGCCTGCGTGGGCATGATTGCGGGCTTCCATGGCCATCACCAAAGCCTGGCCAGCCTGCGCGGGCGCTTTCCGGTATCGCTCAAAGGCGCAACGCTGTCCACGCTGATCCATGTGGCCAGCCAACTGGGCCTGGCGTCGCGGCCCGTCAAGGCGGAGCTGGGCGCGTTGGGCAAGCTGGCGCTGCCCTGCATCCTGCATTGGGATTTCAACCACTTTGTGGTGCTGACCGCCATCAACGGGCGCTGGGCGACGGTGATTGATCCGGCCCACGGCACCCGCAAGATCGCCATCAGCGAGCTATCGGCGTCGTACACCGGCGTGGCGCTGGAACTGTGGCCCACGCCGGATTTCCAGACGGCCAACAACGTCCGCCCCGTGCGGTTGCGCGAACTGACCGGGCGCATATCCGGCTTGGGCACGGCGTTCTCGCAAGTGCTGCTGCTGGCGCTGGCCCTGGAGGTGCTGACGGTGGTGCAGCCCTTCTTCCTGCAATGGGTGGTGGACCATGTGCTGAACACCGGCGACCGCGACCTGCTCACCACGCTGGCGCTGGCGTTCGGCTTGATGATGGTGATGCTGCAACTGACCTCGGTGGCGCGTAGCTGGATGCTGCTGTACCTGGGCACGACGCTGAACCTGCAATGGCGCACGAACGTCTTCACGCACCTGCTGCGCCTGCCGGTGGCCTACTTTGAAAGGCGACACCTGGGCGACGTCGTGTCGCGCTTCGGCGCCATCGACGCCATCCAGCGCACCGTCACCACCTCGTTCATGGAAGCGCTGCTGGACGGCGTGGTGATGGGGATCACCTTGGTGTTGATGTTTCTCTACAGCCCGCCGCTGGCATGGATTGCGCTGGGTGCGATGGCGCTGTACGGGCTGGCGCGCTGGGCGGGCTATGCGTCGCTGCGCTACGCCACGGAAGAACACATCATTCACGCCGCCAAGGAGCAGACGCACTTTCTGGAGACGGTACGCGGCGTCAAGGCCATCAAGCTGTTCCAGCATCAGGACGACCGCCGTTCGCGGTGGCTGGCGCTGTTGGTCAATGAAATCAATGCCGACTTGCGCGTGCAGAAATGGACGCTGTTCTTTCGCACGTTCAACGGCTTGCTGTTCGGCGTGTCGTCCATTGCCGTTTTGTGGCTGGGTGCGCGCCTGGTGCTGGACGGGCAGTTCACGGTGGGGGCGCTGCTGGCGTTCATTGTCTACAAGACCTTGTTCGACAGGCGCGTGGCGGCGCTGCTGGACAAGCTGGTGGACGTGAAGATGCTGCGGCTGCAAGGCGAACGGCTGGCCGACATCGTGCGTGAAGCGCCGGAGCCGGCGGATGCGTTGTTGGCTGAACCGTCGGCCGATTCGTCAGATGATTCGTCAAGCGAAGATGGAGCCGTCAGACGCGCGCCCGTGATCGAAGTGCGCAACCTGCGCTTTCGCTACAGCCCGCAAGAACCCTATGTGCTGGACGGCGTCAGCCTGAGGATTGAATCGGGCGAATCGGTCGCCATTACCGGGCCCTCGGGTGGCGGCAAGACGACGCTGATCAACATCCTGCTGGGCATCCTGACGCCTACCGATGGTGAAGTGCTGGTGGACGGCGTGCCGGTGCGCGGCGTGGGCGCGGCGTCGTTGCGCAGACTGGCCGGCACGGTGTTGCAGGACGACGTATTGTTTGCTGGTTCCATCGCCGACAACATCAGTTTTTTCGACCCGCGCTTCGATGCCGAGCGCGCGCATCGCTGCGCCCGCATCGCCGCCATCCATGACGACATCATCGCCATGCCGATGGGCTACAACACGCTGGTGGGCGACATGGGCACGGTGTTGTCGGGTGGCCAGAAGCAGCGCGTGCTGCTGGCGCGCGCGCTGTACAAGCAGCCGCTGCTGCTGTTCCTGGACGAGGCCACCAGCCATCTGGACATCGCGCGCGAGCGCGTCGTCAATACCGCGATCTCGCGCTTGAGCATGACGCGCGTGATCGTGGCGCATCGGCCCGACACCATCGCCGCCGCGGGGCGTGAAATCATGCTGGTGGATGGCAAGATCGCCGCTGACAGCGGCAGGGCGGGCTTGGCGTCGGACCTTGCTCTGGACCCTGTGTCGACACCTACGTCGGCACCTACGGCGACACCTACGTCGGCCGGCCGAACACGCCGCCGCGCCGAGCCACTAGCGTCGCCTGTGTGCGATTAAGCACGCCCAACGTGGCCAGGATGGCCGACACATGCGTCTTCACCGTCTTCTCCGTCATGCTCAGGCGTTCGGAGATTTCCTTGTTGCGCAGCCCATCGCACATCAGCCGCAGCACTTCCTGCTGACGCGGCGTCAGCGTCAGCAACAGCGCCGCTTCGTCCTGCGTCGTGGCCGACACCCCGTTCGCCACGACGCGGTGCGCAGGCAAGGCCCCATCATTCATCGCGTCCAGCGCGGCCACCAGTTCCTGGCAACTGGCCGACTTGTTCATGAAGGCTTGCGCGCCCGCTTCCCGCGCGCGGCGTTCGTCTTCGGGATCTTGCGACGCGGACAACACCAGCACACGCAGTTGCGAGCGCCGTTGGCGCATCCGCCGCAACAGGTCCGCGCCGGCCATATCCGGTAGGTAGTAGTCCATGATCACGTTGGTGATGGAGTCATGGTGCTCCAACACCTCCAGCGCTTGCTGGGCGTTTGCCGCCGGGTGCAGCGTCAGCGTCGGCACCGCGTTCGCCAAGGCCAGGGCAAGGGCTTCGCGGAACATGGCGTGGTCATCGACCAGCAGTACGGCCGTCATTCGTTGTCTCCGGAAAGGGGCTGGGCGTGGGCGGCTTGCAGCAGGCCGGCGACGCGATCGCGCAGCGCTTGCACCGACACCGGCTTGTGCAGCAAGGGGATGCCGCGTTCGGCGGCTTCGGCCAGGCGGGCGGGGTCCGTGTCGCCGCTGACCAGCAGGGCGGGCAGATCGGGGTCGTTGTATTCCTCGCGCAGCCGCTCAATGACGTGGATGCCGGTTTCGTGGTCGCGTAAACGGTAGTCGCTGACGATGAGCGCAGGGCGCTCGGCCAGCGGCAGCACGCGCGCAAATAGCGCGCTGCCGCTGGTGGCGCCGATGACGCGGCAGCCCCAGCTTTCAAACAGCATGGTCAGCCCGGCCAGGTTCTGCGTATCGTCGTCCACCAGCAGCGCCAACTGCCCATGCAGGCTGGCGTCACCGCCCGCCGCGCGCGTCTCGGACGGCGCCGCGCTGGCCGGGGACAAGCCCGCCTGGGCGGGGTCGGCAATGGGCGCCGTCAGCATGAACGTGGTGCCGCGTCCCGCCTGCGAACGCAGCGCCAGCGGATGGCCCAGCAACTTGGCGGTGCGCCGCACGATGGCCAGGCCCAGGCCCAGGCCTTTGCTGCGGTCGCGTTCCGGGTTGCCCAGTTGATGAAATTCCCAGAACACGCGCTCTTGCTCGGCCGCCGGAATGCCTACGCCGTTGTCCCACACTTCAATGCGCAACTGCCCGGCCACGCGACGGCATCCGATCAGCACGCGGCCGCCCGTGGCATGCGTGATGGCGTTGCTGATCAGGTTGCGCAGGATGCGTTCCAGCAGCACCGGGTCGGACCAGATGCATGCCGAACAGGGCCGCACGCGCAGCGACATGCCTTTTTCCCGGGCCTGCGGCGCGTATTCGTTGCGCAACTGATCCAGCAGCGGGTTCAGCGCAAAGCCTTGCCAGCGCGGTTCGATCACGCCGGCGTCCAGCCGCGACAGGTTCAGCAAGGCATCAAACAGATGGCCCATGGCCCCCATGGCGCTGGCAATGTTATCCACCAGGTAGTGACCGTGGCGTGACAGCGGTTCGTTGGCCAACAGGCCCAGGAACAGGTTGACGGCGTGGACGGGCTGACGCAGGTCGTGGCTGGCGGCGGCCAGGAAGCGCGATTTCTCCAGGTCGCTGCGTTCGGCGGCGGCCTTTTCCTGGCGCACCTGTTCCAGCAGCGCCAGGTTTTCGTACCCCAGCCGCAGGGCGTCCAGGTGCGTGCGGTTCATGCGGTGGATGAAGGCCAGCGTGGCCACCAGATACGCCAGCCCGCCCGTCACCAAGGCCAGGTGGATGGCCGAAGGCTGCGCGGCCAGCGCGATGAACATGGGTGCAAAGGCCGGCACTTCAAACGCATACATCACCGGCAGCAGCATGTAGTTTGAATAGATGGCGCCCGTGCCCAGGCCAAACAGGATGACGATGAAGAAAAGCTGGTATTCCAGCGGAACGAAGAAGGTCCAGTAGGCGAAGGGCAGGCCCCACAGGATGCCCGAGGCCAGGTTGCCGATCAGCATGCGCCGCACCCAGCGGTCAGCCGCCGTGGAGTTCGCGCGGTGGCGGTCGTAGGCGATCATCGCGGCCAGGCGCAGCGCGCCAACGGCCAGCGTGGCGCCTATCCACCACAGCACTTCATGCAGGGGCAGCACGTTGTGCAGCGCGTACGCGGCAAAGCAGGCCGAGATAAGCGAGCCCGCCAGCGCAAACGGAAAGCTGCGGCGCAAGGCGTCGATCTGCACCTGCTGAATGCGGGCGCCGTAGGAAGGGGCGGACGGGAAAGCGGAAGGAGACGGGCCGATGGTTGGCTGCACGGGTCTGGAGGCTTCACGCGAAAAGGGAAGGCGTCGATCCGATGCACGGCGAGCCCGAGCGCGCCGGGCGTGGCGCGATGGCGGATTTTAGACCGATTGCGCCACGCCTGGCTAAAGGTTCGGCCGCCCCTGCCGTAAGTTCATCGTGGCCGCCGCTTTCCCGCTTTCCCCCCCGTATCCCCTGGCGCGCCGCATCCCCGTGCCGTCCGGCATGGGTCGTGGCAGTCAGAAGGCAAGAATGAAAATCACCTCGTTGCGCAACCGCATTTTATTGATCACCTGCTTTACCGTTGTCGGCGCCCTGGTGCTGTCGGGCGTCACCACCTACCAGATCGTGCGCAGCAACATGATGGCGACCATCTCGGGCAACCTGGACGCCATCGCGGCCGGTAACGCCAGCGCTATCGAGCGCTGGTCGCACGACAAGGCCCAGGCCGTGACCGCCACCGCTGCCGTCGTCGAAAAGGGCGACCCGCGCGGCCTGACCAAGCTGATGGGCGAGACCAACGGCTTCCCCATTTCGACCATTGGCTGGTCGGACAAGACCTTTTTTTCAACCACGCAAACCGCCGCTGATTACGACCCCACCGCGCGGCCCTGGTACAAGAGCGCGGTGGCGGCGGGCAAGCTCACCGTCACCAAGCCGTATGGCGATTCGGGCACCGGCAAGCTCTACGTGGCCTTCACCGCCCCGATGATCCGTGGCGGGCAGACGACGGGCGTGCTGAGCGGCGCCGTGCCGCTGGACGGCATCCAGAGCATCATCCGCGCCATTCGCCCCACGCCGTCCAGCCTGGCGTTCGTGGTGGCGGCCGACGGCCAGGTCATCTCGCACGTGAACGACAAGCTGGCGTTGAAGCCGTCGACCGACGTGGCGCCGGCCTTGACCGCCGCCGCGCTCGCGGCCATGGCGCGCGACGGCGCCGAGCCCATCACCGTCAACCTGGACGGCGAGCCCAAGCTGATCAAGGCGCGCCACATTCCCGGCACCGACTGGTCGCTGGTGATTGCGCTGGACCAAGCCGAAGCCACGGCCGGCCTGACGCAAGTGCTGAACGCCACGCTGATTTCGCTGGTGGTGCTGACCCTCGTGGCCGTGGGCATCGCCAGCGTGGTGACGTCCCGCGCCTTCAAGCGCCTGTCGGCCGTGCGCGACGCCATGGACACCATCGGTTCGGGCGACGGCGACATGACGCACCGCCTGGCGGTGGTGGGCCACGACGAAGTGGCGCAGATTTCGGCGTCGTTCAACGCCTTTGTCGACAAAATAAGCAAGGTGATGCTGGACGTGCGCGCGGGCGTGCATTCGATGTCGGCCGCCACGCGCGAGATCGACATGGGTAACCGCGACCTGTCCCAGCGCACGGAGACGTCGGCGGGTTCCTTGCAGGAAACCTCGTCGGCGCTGACGCAGATGACCTCCAGCGTGCGCCAGACGGAAGAAGCCGCTGAACACGCCAAGCGCCTGGCCACGGAAGCCAGCGTGGCCGCCGAGCGCGGCGGCAAGGTGGTGACCGATGCGGTGACGACGATGAGCGCGATTTCGCAGTCGTCGCAGCGTATTACCGAGATCATCAGCGTGATCGACAGCATTGCCTTCCAGACCAACATCCTGGCGCTCAACGCCGCCGTGGAAGCCGCGCGCGCGGGCGAACAGGGCCGTGGCTTTGCCGTGGTGGCGGGCGAAGTACGCACGCTGGCGCAACGCAGCGCGGCGTCCGCGCAAGAGATCCGCACGCTGATCCAGGCCTCGGTGGAAAACGTGAAGAGCGGCACCGAGCGGGTGCAGGCGGCGGGTTCGACCATGAGCGAAATCGTGGACGGCATTGCCCGCGTGCAGCGCCTGGTGAATGAAATCCATGGCGCCATGACCGAGCAAAGCGTGGGCATCACCCAGATTGACCGCAGCGTGGCCGATATGGACCAGGCCACGCAACAGAACGCGGCCCTGGTGGAGGAATCCGCCGCGGCCTCGGCCATGCTGAGCGACCAGGCGCGCGTGCTGGCGGATACGGTGGGGCTGTTCAAGCTGCGTGGCGATGTGCAGGGGCAGGACAATCAGGGCATGGGGAACCAAAGCCTGGGGAACCAGCGGCTGGCATTGGGGCACGCGGCATAAGCGCAGCCGTTTAGAGCAACCCCCAGAGCCGTTCCCCCCGGGGCCGGCTCAGCCCACCCCCGGGGGAGTTGCCCGGCGGCGCGCTTGGCAGCAGAATCCGTCTACCGAGATCGAATCAAGGATGGATGAAAATGGCCGACGCCGCCGCCGTAACGCCCCAGGACGCAATGATCCCTTCCCGCCACGGCCGCATCCACGCCCGCCGCTGGCCGGGCGCGGACACTCCCATCGTGCTCTTGCATGATTCTCTGGGCAGCGTCGGCCTGTGGCGCGACTTTCCGGCCCATCTGGCCCAGGCCACCGGCCGCGCCGTCATTGCCTACGACCGCCTGGGCTTCGGCCAGTCGGACCCCCACCCCGGCACGTTGCGCGCCGACTTTGTCTACGCCGAGGCCGAAGACGCCTTCGCCGCCCTGGCCGACCACTTCCAACTGTCGCGCTTCATCGCGTTTGGCCATAGCGTGGGCGGCGGCATGGCGGTGGCGATTGCCGCGGCGTTCCCGCAACGCTGCGTGGGCGTCATCACCGAATCCGCCCAGGAATTCGTGGAAGACCGCACCCTGGCGGGCATCCGCGAAGCCGGTGAACAGTTCCAGGACCCCGCCCAGCTTGAACGCCTGAAGCGCTATCACGGCGACAAGGCGCAATGGGTGCTGGATGCCTGGGTGCACACCTGGCAGTCGGCTGAATTCGCCGACTGGAACCTGGACGCGACCCTGCCGCGCGTGACCCAGCCGCTCTTGGCCATCCACGGCGAAAACGACGAGTACGGCTCCATGCGCCATCCGGAAAAGCTGACGGCGCTGGCGGCCGGGCCGACGCGGATGCTGGCGCTGGCGGGCTGCGGCCATGTTCCGCATCGCGAAACCGAGGCGGTGGTGCTGGAGGCGGTGCAGGCGTTTTTGGCGCGCCACGAGGTCTGACGCCGGGCTGCATCTGATTCGTCGGCAATGCGTCGGCAATGCGTGGGCGATGTGCGGGCAATGCGTGGGCGTGGTTAATTTTTGTTCGGGCCTGCCGTTAACACGTTAGAAGCTCTAACAAGAATTCAGACAAAACCCGGGCAGACGCTGCCCAATGTGGATGCTCAATGACCGTCATCAGCTCCTTGGCAGGCGCGACCAGCGCCGCCCCGCTTAGCACGCCCGTTACCGTCATTCGCGCGGGGCAGATTGTCAGCCCCGCCGTCAGCCCCGCCGTCAACGCGGTCGACGCGGCCGGTTCCGCGCGATCGTCGGTCGTGATGTTGGGCCAAGGCGTTTCCACCACCGCCGGCTCGGTCTACGACGAAACGGGGACCGTGCCGGATGCCTTGGCCGTTGCGATGTCCAAGAGCGTGGACGCGCGCACCCGCGTCAGCCCGTTCGCCGACGTGGGCGCGGCGGTGCTGAACCGCTTGCGTACCGACGGCGGCAGCCATTCCCAGTGGATGCCCGCCACGCGCATCGCGGCGTCCGCCACCGCTGACGCCGGCCCCCTGTCGGAAGCCGACCTTCAGCCCGACAATGCGGTGTCGCTGCGCATCGCCACGGCCAGCGGCGTCAAGGTGCAAGTCACCCTGCAAAGCGGCAAGGAAGGCATGGCCGTGCAGATCGACGTGGCCGAAGGGGAATTGAACGAAGACGAACGCCGCGCCATCGCCGCGCTGTCGGGCGCGTTCCAGGATGCGCTGGACGGCCTGGCCGAAGAGCCGCCGCGCTGGTCGCTGACGAAGTTGGCCAACGGCAGTTCGCCGTTGCTGTCCTCGATCAGCCTGCACCAAACCCGCATGGTCGACGGCGCCGAGCAGACCATCGACTTTCAGGCGGATGCCAAGCAAAAGAGCCTGACCGTGTCCAGCGTAATGGGCGTGGTCAAGGTGGATGTGGACCTTAGCAAGCCCGTCACGCTGGGTTCGGCCGAGCAACAGTCGGCCGCCGTCTCCAAGTATTTGCAGCAGTTTGACCGCGCCCAGCGCCGGGGCTCCGGCGACGAGGCGCTGATGGGCACGTTCAAGGACGTGTTCTCGGCCATGCACACCAGCTACGGCGCGGCGCAGGTTCCGGCGGCGGACACCAGCATCCGCCGATTGCCCACCGCCGATGCGCATCGCAGCCTGTTGTCGGGCCTGGCGGATTTCTCGGCGTCGATCGAGCAGGTGCGAGACGCCAGCAACCCGGCGCGCCCCAAGGAGCTCGACGGCTTTTCGTTCCAGGCCTCGCAAAGCAGCCAGGTGTCGGGCAAGACGGGTTGGGATCTGGCGGTCTCGCAAGAGCAGCAGTCCGCGCTGACCGCCAGCTATCACCGGTCGCTGTCACCGGACGTGCAGTTGGCGCTGACCCAGGACGAGAAGTCGCAGAACTACCTGTACTTCCAGATTCATGACACGACCAACAGCAAGACGGACGTGGGCTATCAGGAAGGCGTGCTGGCGACGGCAACGTTGAACGAATCGCGCACGCAGAGCACGCAGGTGTCCAGGTTCATCAAGGGCAAGCAGGTCGACCAGTCCTTCACGCCGTCGTCCGAATCGAATTCGCGCAACCTGCTGTCATTGGTGAAGGCCGCGAAGCTGGACGAAGCAGAGAACGACCCGATGGCCCCGCGCGACCAGGCGGAAGAGATCCTGCGCCGCAAATACCTGGATCTGGCGCGCCAGGCGGCTGACCTGCGGATGGGGTGATCCGGGGTCTGGATCGGGGCAGGGGGTGTCCTTTACTATGGCTCGATGAGCCCACGAAAGCCCCCCGCCAACCCCCGTGCCAAATCCCGCGCCAAACCCGGCGCCGATGCTTGCATCCGCGTTCGCGGCGCGCGTGAACACAATCTGAAGAACGTCGATGTGGATATTCCCAGAGACGCGCTCGTTGTGTTCTCAGGGGTGTCCGGATCGGGCAAATCGTCGCTGGCGTTCGGCACGCTGTACGCGGAAGCGCAGCGGCGCTATCTGGAGTCGCTGTCGCCCTATGCGCGACGCCTGATCGATCAGGTGGGCGTGCCGGATGTCGACGCCATCGAAGGGCTGCCGCCGGCGGTGGCGCTGCAACAGCAGCGCGGCACGCCCAACGTGCGCTCCACGGTGGGTAGCGTCACCACCTTGTCCAGCATGTTGCGCATGCTGTATTCGCGTGCCGGCACCTACCCGGCCAACCAGCCCATGCTGTACGCCGAGGACTTCTCGCCCAACACGCCGCAGGGCGCCTGCCCCAATTGCCACGGCCTGGGCTACGTCTACGACGTGACCGAGGCGTCGATGGTGCCCGACCCATCGCGGACGATCCGCGAGCGCGCCATTGCGTCCTGGCCGCCCGCCTGGCACGGCCAGAACCTGCGCGACATCCTGGTCACGCTGGGCTACAACGTCGACATCCCGTGGCGCGACCTGAAAAAGAAAGACCGCGACTGGATCCTGTACACCGATGAGCAGCCCACGGTGCCCGTCTACGCGGGCTTCACGCCGGCCGAGACCCGCGCCGCCTTGCGCGCCAAGCAGGAACCCAGCTACATGGGCACCTACACGGGCGCGCGCCGCTATGTGATGCACACGTTTGCCACGACCCAAAGCGCGATGATGAAAAAGCGCGTGGCACGGTTCATGACGGGCGCGGCGTGTCCGGTGTGCGACGGGCGCCGCTTGAAACCCGAGGCCTTGTCGGTAACGTTTGCCGGCCTGGACATCGGCAGCTTGTCGCGCTTGCCCCTGGCGCGGATCGCCGAAGTACTGACCCCGGCCGCGCGCGGCCAGTTCGATGCGCCCGCCACGGACGCCGCGCGCAGCCGCGCCGCCACCCGCAAGGACAACGCGCGCCGCGTGGCGGCCGGCGGGCTGGCGCACGCGGGCAGCACCGATGTGCGCCGCACGCCCGACCTGTCGCCGGAAAAGCGCATCGCCGCGCAACGCATCGCGCACGACCTGGTCGAGCGCATCGGTACCTTGCAGGCGCTGGGCCTGGGCTACCTGGCGATGGACCGCGCCACGCCCACCTTGTCTCCTGGCGAGCTGCAACGGCTGCGCCTGGCCACGCAGATCCGGTCCAACCTGTTCGGCGTTGTGTATGTGCTGGACGAGCCCTCGGCCGGCCTGCACCCGGCCGACGGACAGGCGCTGCACCGCGCGCTGGACCAACTGAAGGACGCGGGCAATACCCTGTTCGTGGTCGAACATGACCTGGACACGCTGCGCCGCGCCGATTGGCTGGTGGACGTGGGGCCGGGCGCGGGCCAGCATGGCGGGCAGGTGCTGTACAGCGGTCCCCCGGAAGGCCTCAAAAAGGTGTCGACGTCGCTGACGGCGCGCTATCTGTTCAACGCGGCGCCGGCCGGCAGGGCAGCCGTGCGCGAGCCCTCGGGCTGGCTGTCGCTGCGCGGCATTCATCGCAACAACCTGCACGGCATCGCCGCGCGCTTTCCGCTGGGCGCGTTCACGGCGGTGACGGGCGTGTCGGGCTCGGGCAAGTCCAGCCTGGTCAGCCAGGCGCTGGTTGAACTGATCGGCGAACATCTGGGGCAGGAGCCGGTCGCGGAAGAAAGCGACGGCGACCTGCCGCAAGCCGATGGCCCGCCGCGCACGACCGGTCGCATCGACGCGGGCGCCGAGGCCATCAAGCGCCTGGTGAACGTGGACCAGAAGCCCATCGGCCGTACGCCCCGGTCCAACCTGGCCACCTACACCGGGCTGTTCGACCACGTGCGCAAGCTGTTCGCGGCCACCCGCGCCGCCAAGTCGCGGCGCTATGGCGCGGGCCGCTTTTCCTTCAATGTGGCGCAGGGCCGCTGCGACACCTGCGAAGGCGAAGGCTTTGTGCACGTGGAACTGCTGTTCATGCCCAGCGTGTACGCGCCGTGCCCGGTGTGCCACGGCAGCCGCTACAACGCCAAGACGCTGGAAATCGAATGGAACGGCCGCAATATCGCCCAGGTGCTGGCGATGACGGTGGACGAGGCGCTGGCGTTCTTCAGCGAAGAACCCGTGGTGCAGCGCCCGCTGTCCCTGTTGCATGAGATCGGCTTGGGCTACCTGCGGCTGGGCCAACCAGCCACCGAACTGTCTGGCGGCGAAGCCCAGCGCATCAAGCTGGCCACCGAACTGCAACGCAGCCAGCGCGGCAACACCCTGTACGTGCTGGACGAACCCACCACCGGCCTGCACGCGGCCGATGTGGATAAGCTGATGGCGCAATTGCACGGGCTGGTCGACGCGGGCAACACGGTCGTGGTCGTGGAACACGACCTGCGCGTGGTCGCCAACAGCGACTGGATGATCGACGTCGGCCCCGGCGCGGGCGAAGACGGCGGCCACATCGTGGCCGAAGGCCCCCCGGCGGACGTCAGCCGCAGCGGCAAGGGCGCCACGGCGCCATTTCTGAAACGGGTGCTGGCGGGCGGTTGATGGCGGGCGCGATCACCGGTATGATCGCCGCTGGTAACGTGTAAACGGAGCGGCGAAAGCCGTGCGTTGCCCCCGCCCCAAGTGGGTTGTCACCCAAGCGTGACGATAATCAAGAGGTCCGATTAGCAGGTTGAACTAGGCCCCGTCAGGGGCCTTTTTCTTTTTGAGCGATTCGCCTGGGCTTGACGAGACAAACCGCTGTTGCGAAAACGTTAGCGCGGAGGCTCGCGAGGCATCCGCCCGTTCAGTGCGCCGAACAGAATCGCGTACAGCCGAATCGGCTTTCTATTCGGCCGGTTTTTTGCGTGCCGATCATCGCGGATGTAGCTGCTTTGCACGAACAGATTCAGCATGCCGCGCCGGGCTGCTCGTGTTGCCAGGAAATACACTTCATATTCCTGCCTGGTTCCGCTTTCGTCCACGATCTCAACCACGAAAAAGTTGCCTTTTCCCGTATGGAAGCAACGCCTTTGCTGAAGGCCTTCCATGATCGTTGGCAGCAGGAACGACATCTGATATCGGCGAGGACAGAACAGCCGGGTTTCACGGGAATCGCTGTATTGCAACGTGACATCGACCGTTTCGCCGGGTGCCGGCGAACGTGTAAAGCAGTGCAAGCCAAATATCAACTGCACCCGATACTTGCGTGCCGGCCGATTGTCTTCGGCTGGTTGTTCATACTCGAGCTGGCGCGGATGCAAGTGATCCAGTGAATAGACGATGTCGTCGCACACGAAAGGCTTCCACCTGATCATGGCGTGGTTGCCCCCTGGGTCAACGCGCTTCTAAGTTCGGCTTGATTGCTTTGACCGGGGAGTCTATTCGAAAGGCCTGCGCATGGGACGTGGGGCGTGGTCGAATCAGACGGGTCCTACGAGTTTCGTCGCGCTTCTACGGTCAATGCCACCTGCGCCAATTCAAGCGCACGCTTGCCGCGCCCGCTACAGCTCGCTTTCCAGCGTCTTCTGCATGCGCTCCATGCTTTCCTGGCTGACCTGGATGACGCCCGTTCCGGGTTGGTCGATGTCGACGATGAAGGTCAGTACCAGCGCGATCAACGCGGCGAACAGGCCGGTTGATGTGAGCCGCCTGCGGGCGTGCAGGCCGGTGCCGTAGGCGATGAAGCCTACCGCGCCGATGCTGACGATGAAGAGCAGGTAGAACACCGGTTCGGGCACGTGGTTTTCAAGTGCCACGCGGCGTTTTTCGTTGACCTGCGCCATCTCGTTGATGGCCTGGATGAACATGATGGTGGCGATGGCCGGCGGGTTGTCGGCGTTGGCGGCCGTGATGGTGCGGATCTGGCGTTCGATGCGGCGCGTGGTGACGTTGGCGGCGTCAAAGCGGGCGGCGTCGTTTTCGGCGTCGTGCAGCTCCAGGGCGGCCTTGATGTATTCCAGCAGCAGCGGCGGAATTTTCTCGCGGGCGGCGGGGGCGATCAGTTGGGACCGCCAGTAGGCGTTGCCGATGGCGTTGGCCTCTTCCAGCACCAGGTTCTTGCGCGCCTCAAACCGCGTGACTGACATGGCGAACGTAAAACCCAGCAACAAGGCCAGCAAGCCAAGCAGGGCGGTTTGCAGCGCGCTGATGTGCGTCTTGTGCGCCTCGTCGGCCGGCTTGCGCTGCTTGCGGCCCAGCCGGAAGCAGAGCTCGATGACGCCCAGGAGAACGATGACGCCGATGAAGAAGAGAAAGGACTCGTTGAAATTCCTGAGCATGGCGCTCCCCGTCGGACAGTCGCCAGCGTATGCGGATTGCCTGGCGGCGGCAAGATCTGACATGCCCGATGCCTGTCAGCGAAACGCCAACATCTTGGAGTAAGGTGTCGGCTTTCCCCTCTGAAGACCCGCACGGAGCAGAACTTGAAAACCCGCAAACTCGGCCGTACCGACCTGGATGTCAGCCTGATTGGATTGGGCACCATGACCTGGGGTGAGCAGAATTCCGAGGCCGAAGCCCATCAGCAACTGGACTACGCGCTGTCGCGCGGCGTCAACCTGGTCGACGTGGCCGAGATGTACCCCGTGCCGCCCAAGCCCGAAACGCAAGGGCTGACCGAAACCTATATCGGCACCTGGCTGGCGCGCAGCAAGCGCCGCCAGGACATCGTGCTGGCCAGCAAGGTGGCCGGCCCGGTGCGCGACCCCAAGCGCCCCGGCCACATCCGCGACGGCAAGACCTTCCTGGACCGCAAGAACCTGACCGAAGCGCTGGACGCCAGCCTGAAGCGCTTGCAGACGGATTACCTGGACCTGTACCAGTTGCACTGGCCGGACCGCACCACCGCCACCTTCGGCCAGTTGAACTACCCCTGGGTGGAAGACGAGCACACCGTGCCGATCGAAGAAACCCTGTCCGTGTTGCAGGATTTCGTGCGCGCGGGCAAGGTCCGCCACGTGGGCGTGTCCAACGAAACGCCGTGGGGCCTGTCGCAATTCCTGCGCCATGCGGACACCCAGGATCTGCCGCGCGTCGTGTCGATCCAGAACGCCTACAGCCTGTTGAACCGCGTGTTTGAAATTGGGCTGTCTGAATTTACCCACCACGAAAACGTGGGCCTGCTGGCGTATTCGCCGCTGGCGATGGGCGTGCTTTGCGGCAAGTACCTGAACGGCGCCCGCCCCGAAGGCGCCCGCCTGACGCGCTACACGCGGTTTACGCGCTACAGCAATCCGCAGGCCGAAGCCGCCGCAGCCGACTACGTGGCGCTGGCGCGCGAGCACGGCGTGTCGCCCACGCACCTGGCGCTGGCCTGGGTGAACCAGCGCCCGTTCGTCACCAGCAATCTGATCGGTGCGACCACGCTGGAACAGTTGAAGGAAAACATCGACAGCGTGGACGTGACGCTGTCGCCGGACGTGTTGAAGGCGATCGACGCGATCCACACGCGCTATCCGAATCCGGCGCCCTGATCCCGCCGCTGCCGTATTCAGCCCGCGTTGCGCCTTGCCGCAGCGCGGGTTTTTTCATGGGAGGCAAGGATATGGTCGGCAAGGACATGGGCGATAGGGACAGGAAGTTCCGCCCCTACGGTTTGAGCGCCAGCCTCAAGTTCTGACGGGCACTTCCCACAGGCGATCAGGTTCGTAGTCGGCCTGTTCGCCTTTCTTGGCGTAGCCCAGCGGGTTGGCGACCACGCGGCAGCCGTCCTTGACGTAGTCGTGCGCGCAATGCAGGTGGCCGTGCATCCAGCAGTCGGCCAGCGGCAGCAACTCGTCCAGCGCACTGCAGAACCCCGCCGTGCCCGGCGACACGCCGTAGCGCGGGTCGGCGCTGGCCAGTGTGGGGGCAAAGTGGGTGATGGCAAGGGTGGGGCCGTCGAACGGTACGCGCAGGGCGTCGCGCAGCCATTGCTGGCAGACCAGGCCCTGTTCGCGCATTTGTTCGGCCATGAAGGGCTCGCCATGGCGGCGCATCTGCGCCTTTTCCAGATAGAAGTCGGCGGCGCGAAAAGCCTTGGCGCGCTTGGCCAAGGCCACGCCGATGGGGTCACTGTCGGCGGCCAGCGCGTCGAAATCCGTCCACAGCGTGGTGCCCACCAGGCGCACGCCGTCGATGACACAGGTTTCGCGTTCCAGCCATTGGATGTCCAGCGCGTGGCAAAGCTCGCGCAGGCGATCGTGGGCCTCGTCAAAATCCAGGTTGTCGTATTCGTGGTTGCCGGGCACGAACACCACGGGCGTGGGCCAGCCGTTGCGGGGGGCGTAGCTGCCCAGGCCGAAATCGTCGCTGGTCAGCTTGGACCCCTGGCGGTATGAACCGATATCGCCGGCCAGCACCAACAGGTCGGCGCCGGGCGTGGGGCGCGCCAGGAAGGTCGGGTCGGTTTCCAGGTGCAGGTCGGAGAGCAGTTGAATCTTCATGGGCGCTATCTTAGGCCACCCGCGCTCGGGCCACCTGCGCGCAAGGGCCCATCCATGCGACACTTTCCCATCGAACCCATCACAGACAACCAGGAGAACCGCCCATGCGTATCGTGATCGCCACGGCCGCCGTCGCCTCGGTGCTGCTCGCGGCCAGTGTGCAGGCGCAGCCGCAGCCGCGGCTGCAGCCGATCAATTGCGGCAACGCCGCCACGCAGACCGACATGAACCTGTGCGCCGACCAGGCCTACCGCAAGTCGGACGCTGACCTGAACGACGCCTACCGGACGGTCATGAAGCGTCTGAAAGACGACACCACCAAGACCACGCAATTGCAAAGCGCGCAAAAAGCGTGGCTGTTTTTTCGCGATGCGGAATGTGCCTTCTCGTCCAGCGGCACCACGGGCGGCAGCGTGTACCCCATGGTGCTGAGCCAATGCCTGGACACGCTGACGCAAGCGCGCACCAAAGAACTGCGCGCCTATCTGAAGTGCGAGGAAGGCGACATGAGCTGCCCGGTTCCCGGCGAAAAATGATGACGGTTGAGGGCAACGTGGAAACAGAGACCCTTGATTCCGCTGGCCTGATCCTGGACGCGCAGGGCGACCGGCGCTGCTTCTGGCAGCCGTCCATGCCGGACTATCACGACCACGAATGGGGTCGGCCCGTGGGCAGCGACCGCCGCCTGTACGAAAAGATCTGCCTGGAAGGCTTTCAGGCGGGCATGGCGTGGATCACCATCCTGCGCAAGCGCGAGGCGTTTCGCGAGGCCTTCGACGATTTCGATTTTGAGCGCGTGGCGCGTTATACCGAGCGCGATGTGGAGCGCCTGATGGGCAACGCCGGCATCGTGCGCAACCGCGCCAAGATCGTGTCCACCATCAACAATGCGCGGCGTGCCGTGGCGTTGGCGGACGAGGCGGGTTCGCTGGCGGCGTGGCTATGGCGGCATGAGCCGAAGGCGGCCGAACGGCCCCACACCGTGGATCTGGCCTACTGGAACGGCAACCCGGCATCAGCGGCATCGGCCGGCCTGTCGCGCGCCTTGAAGACGCGCGGCTGGACGTTTGTGGGTCCGACGACGATGTACGCCTTCATGCAGGCGGTGGGCATGGTCAACGACCACATGAGCGGCTGCGTCTGCCACGCGCAGATCGACGCCGCGCGCACGAACTTCCAGCGGCCATGATGACCCCTATGTCGAACGCCCCCGATGCAACGCCGGCTTTTGCGCCGGTCCCGGCGCGTCCCGCCTTTGCTCCTGTTCCCCCCGGCAGCCGCATCGCCGTCATCGGCGGCGGTATCGCCGGCCTTGGCGCGGCATGGCTGCTGTCGGAAAAATTCTCGGTCACCTTGTTCGAAGCGGAAGAGCGGGTCGGCGGCCATACCAATACCGTCGACGCCACGGTCGGCGGCGTCAGCCACCCGGTCGACACCGGCTTTCTGGTGCACAACGACCTGACCTATCCGCACCTGGTGCAACTGTTCAAGCACCTGGCGGTTCCCGTGCACGCCAGCGACATGACGTTCAGCGTGTCGCTTACGCAGCCCGACCTGGAGTGGGCGGGCACCAATCTGGGCACGGTGTTCGCGCAACGCCGCAACCTGCTGCGCCCCGCGTTTCTGGGCATGCTGCGCGACATCCTGCGCTTTAACCGAAACGCCGCCGCCTACCTGGCGCGCAGCGGCCCGCACGCGCTGCTGGGCGATCTGCTGGACGCCGAAGGCTATGGCCAGGCCATGCGCGACTGGTATCTGCTGCCCATGGCCGGCGCCATCTGGTCCACGCCGCCCAGCATGGTGTTGGCGCAACCGGCCCGCAGCTTCCTGTCGTTCTGCCTGAACCATCGCTTGCTGCAGGTGGCGGGGCGGCCGCAATGGAAAACGGTGAACGGCGGCGCGCGCCGCTATGTCGAGGCGATGCTGCCGCGCATTGCGCAGGTGCGGGTGTCCAGCCCGGTGCATGCCGTCAAGCGGCTGGCCGATGGTGTGGAAGTGCGCACCAGCGGCCACGTCGATCGGTTTGATGCCGTGGTGCTGGCCTGCCATGCGCCGACGTCGCTGGCGATGCTGGACGCCACCGAAGCGGAACGCGAGGTGTTGTCGCGCGTGCGCTACCAACCCAACGTGGCCGTGCTGCATACCGACACCGCGCTGCTGCCGCGCCGCCGTTCGGTGTGGTCGGCCTGGAATTATCTGGCTGGTCCCACGGCGGATGCGCCCATGTCGGTCAGCTACCTGCTCAATGTGTTGCAGCCGCTGCCCTTCAAGCAGCCCGTGATCGTGACGCTGAACCCGCTGCGCGCGCCCGCCCCGGACACGGTGCTGGGCCGCTACGAGTACGAGCACCCCATCCTGGATGCCGACGCCGTCGAGGCGCAACGCCGACTGCCCGACATCCAGGGCAGCGCGCGGGTCTGGTTTTGCGGCGCGTGGGCGGGGTATGGCTTTCATGAGGATGGGCTGGCGTCGGCCATCCGAGTGGCGGCGGATTTCGGCGTCAGCCCGCCGTGGGGCAATGCAACATGAACCGCACCCTGCCCGGCGCCGGCCTGATCGAACTGATGCGCGCTCGGGTGCTGCATGTGCGCACCCGCCCGGTCGTGCACCGCTTTACGTATCCGGTGTTCTGCCTGCGGCTGCGCATCGATCAGGCAGAACGCTACGACGGCCGCGCGTCATGGTTGTTCGGGGTCAACCGCCGCCGTCCGGTCGCCTTTCATTTTTCTGATCATGGCGCGCGCGACGGCGGTGATCCCATGGCGTGGTTGCGGTCGCGGCTGGAGATGGCGGGCGCGGACATCGATGTGGGCGCGGTGTGGTTGCAGTGCTTTCCGCGCGTATTCGGCCATGTGTTCAACCCCGTCAGCTTCTGGCAGGTGCATGACACCGACGGCCATCTGCGCGTGCTGGTGGCCGAGGTCAACAACACCTTCGGCGAACGCCATCAGTACGTGCTGCGCGCGCCGGACGGTGGGGTGATCCATGACGGCCAGGCGCTGCATAGCGACAAGGCGTTTCACGTATCGCCGTTTTGCCAGGTGACGGGCCGCTACCGGTTTCGCGTCAAAAGCGTCGGTGGTGCGCAGGTGGCCAGCATTGATTACTTTGATGACCCGGAACAGGCGCAGCCGCTGCTGCACACAGAGATTCGCGGCGCGAGCGTGCCGCTTGCCACCGGCGCGCTGTTGCGCGCGTTGGCGGCCATGCCGTTCATGACGCTGGGCGTGGTGTTCCGCATTCACTGGCAGGCGCTGCGCCTGTATCTGCGCAAGGTGCCGTTTCATCGCAAGCCGCCCGCGCCGCTTACCGAGGTGACGGTTCAGCGGTCCAAGAAAGTCGATTGATGGGGGGACGACGCGGTGCTTGCTTTAGTTGCGCCTCGCAATTACATTGGTTGCGAACCGCAACTTAGAGGTGCGCCCATGGACCTGATCGACTTTCCCCCCCAATCCCGTGAACAGACCATCCGCGACCTGCGGGAGTTTTCCCGCAAGCTCGTGCGCGAATTGGGCTTCATGCGGACGTCACTGGCCGGCAGTGAGCTGGCGCCGTCCGCCGTCCACGCCATTATTGAAGTGGGCCTGCAACCGGGCATCCAGGCGCGCGACCTGGCCGTGATCCTGCGGCTGGACAAATCCAACACCAGCCGCCAGTTGGCCAAGCTGGAATCCGCCGGCCTGGTGGCCCGCGAGGTGGATCCCGAGGATGCGCGGTCTTCGCGCCTGACCCTGACCGAGGCGGGGCTGGCCTTGCGCGACCGCATCGACCAGTTCGCCACCGATCAGGTGTCGCATGCCTTGCGCCGGATGACGCCGGACGACCAGCAATCGCTGATCCGCTTCATGTCGCTGTACGCCGATGCGCTCTCGCGCGAGAACCCCAACGTGGTGCCTTCCACCGCCGCCATCAGCGAGCAGATCATCGAAGGCTATGTGCCCGGCTGCATTGGCGATATTGCCGGCCTGCACGCGCGTTACTACGCGCAGGCCTCGGGCTTTGGCGTGTACTTCGAACGCAAGGTCGCCACGGAACTGGCGGCCTTTGCCGAAGCGCTGCCGGACCAGGGCAAGGGCATGTGGCTGTATGCGGAAAATGGGCGCACGCTGGCATCCATCGTGATCGATGGCGACTCGGCCAGCGGCCAGGCGCATTTGCGCTGGTTCATCGTGGACGAGTCCTTGCGTGGCCTGGGCGTCGGTCGCCACTTGCTCGCGCGCGCGCTGGCGTTTGCTGACGCGCACTACCGCGAGACCTACCTGTGGACCTTCAAGGGGCTGGACGCCGCGCGCCATCTGTACGAAGACGCGGGCTTTGTCCTGACGGACGAATCGGAAGGCCGGCAGTGGGGCAGCGTGGTGGTGGAACAGCGCTTCCTGCGCCGCCGGCCGTAGTTCGGAATCCGGAATCCGAATGCGCGTCAGAGCACGCTGATGCGCAGTTCGGCCAGCAAGGTGGCCGCCTGGGTCTTGGAAATGGTGGCGCCCGCCAGCCGCGCGGCGGCGGTCAGGTCGATGCCGCTCAAGTCCACTTCGCGCAGGTCGGCGCCTTCAAAGCGCACGTTTTTCAGATTGGCGTTGCGCAGGCTGCCGCCGTGGAAGACGGTGTCGCGGAAATCGCTGCCGGCCAGGTCGGCGTCTGAAAAGTCCAACTGCATGATGTTGGTTTTGCGAAACGACACGCCGCGCAACAGCGCGCCGACCAGCAGGCATTCTTCGACCGTCCAGCCCAGGCAGGCGATGCCGTCGAAGTCGGAACCGGTCAGCTTGCAGCCTTGAAGGCGGGCGCCGGCCAGCCGCGCGCGGTGCCACTTGGCGTTGTTCAGATCGCAGTTCTGGAAGGTGGCGTCGCTGGCGTCCGCCGAGGCGAAGTTGGCCTGGCCGCCCCGGCAGCGCAGCCAGGTGGTGTCGGCCAGCGTGGCGCCCTGGAACGACGCGCCGGCAATGGCGCAGGCCGTGAAGCGCGCGCCACGCAGATCCAGGCGGGAAAAATCGGCGTGTTGGAAATCGCAGTCCTGGAACGACAGTGCTTGACCTGCCGCGTTCTCAATCAGGGCCAGCATGGCCTGGCGGTCTACTTCCTGGCCGGTGATGGCTTCAAATACGTCTTGCGTCATGCGGGGTGTCTCGGGGTTGCCTACTGAAAACCTATTGAAAAATTTCGCTTTCCACACAGAACGCCACCAGTTCCTGGTCGGTCTGCACGTTCAGCTTGCGCATCGCGGATATCTTCTGGCCGCTGACCGTCTTGACGCTGCGCTTAAGCGTTTCGGCCACCTGCATCATGGATTCGCCACGGATGAAGTGGCGCAGCACTTCGAATTCCTTGGGCGACAGGCTGTTGATGCGTTCGCCGATGAACTTGCTGCGCGAATCCACCGTGCCATCGCGCTGGAATCCCGGGGGATAGTACTTGCGGCCGGCTTGCAGCGTGTGCAGGGCCGTGACGATTTCGGCCAGGTTGTCGCGCTTGAGCACCACGGCGGCCACGCCCGCGTCATACAGGGCGGAAATGATCATGGGGTTGGACACCATGGTCAGCACCACTACCTGCGTCTTCGGGAAGCGCCGCGTCAGGAACTTGACCAGGCGGATGCCGTCGCCATAGGTTTCATCGCCGGGCATGGAGTAGTCGGTGATGACCACGTGCGGAAGGTCGTGGGTCAAGTGCTCGACCAAGGCCGTGGGGCTGGCCAGCAGCGCCGTGACTTCAACGCTGAGATCTTTTTCCAGCAAATCGCGCATGCCTGCGAGGACCAGCGGGTGGTCGTCGGCAAGGACTATTCGGAGTCGTTCCATTCGGGGGCGCCGGGGGGGGATCGTGGTGGTTGTCGGGGTCATTCTGTACCAAGACTCAAACTTGAGCCAGCAGGTTCCTGAGCTCGTGCGTCAGCCTGATCACGTCTTGAAAGACCTCATCGTCCCCGCCGTCGCGCCTGAGTTTGGCCTCAACGGCCTGAAAGTCAGATGACAAGGTTGTCATTTTCACCATGACCAAGGCGCCCCGCATCCGATGCATGGTTTGCAGCGCAACGGGCACGTCGCGGCGGGTGACCGCCTGGTCAAGATTCGCCAGGTCGGTGTCCATGGTGTCCAGGAACAGTTGGCGGTATTTCTCGGGCACGAGCGGCTCGGGCGCGGCGTCGACGGGCACGGGCGGCGCGTCCTCGTTGAGTGACTCGTCGGACACATTGGGTACGGCCGGCACTTCGGGTAGATCATGCACGTCCAGCACCTCTGGAACATCGGACGCCACGGGCAGGTCAGGCATATCGACGCGCACGCGCGTGATGCCGCCCAGGTGGTGGCGCAAGGCGCTCAGTTCAATCGGCTTGACCAGCCACGAGTTCATGCCGGCGGCCATGCAGCGTGCTTCCTCGTCGCGCATGGCGTTGGCGGTAACGCCGATGATGGGTTGGGCGTAGCCGCGCGCGCGCAGTTCGCCCGTGAGTTCGTAGCCGTTCATCTTGGGCATGTTGACGTCGGTCAGCAGCACGTCATAGGTGGCCATGTTCCACATCGACAGCGCATCCGCGCCATTGCCCGCCACCGTGACGGTGCAGCCCAGTTGTTCCAGTTGGTGGCGCAGCGTGGCCTGGTTGATGGGGTTGTCCTCGGCCACCAGCACGCGCAAGTCCAGCGGATCCAGGAGGGCGTTGGCGGCGGGCGTGTCGGGCACGGGCGGATCGCCGCGCAGCAGGCGCGAAATACCGAACCCGATGCTGTCCAGGTCATGCCCATCGACTTGTACCGGCGCACCGGCGGCTGACTCGCGCGGGTCGCCCGCCGACAGGAAGTAACCCGTCCAGTTGGCGGGCGCGGCGTCAGTGGGGCCCAGGATATCGAGCAATACGTCTTCGGGTTCACCTCGGCCCAGGGGTTCAGGCGCACGCTGGGCGTCGGCGCCCCAACGGGTCAGCCACTGGCAAACGTTGTCGGTCAGCTCGCGGTGCGGGCTGCGCACGTAGATGCGGATGCCGTGCAGATCGGGCTCGTCCACGGGCGGGCCGTCGGCCGGCTGCAAGGCCAGCTCCAGTGAGAAGCTGCTGCCCAGCCCCAGTTCGCTGGTGACGCGGATATGGCTGTCCATCAGCCTGGCCAGCCGCGCGCAGATGGACAGGCCGATGCCCGCGCCGCGCACGGTATGGCTGGCGCTGTCGATCTGGTAGAAGGGGCTGAAAAGCTGGGCCTGGTCTTCCTTGTCGATGCCGATGCCCGTGTCCACCACCTGCAAGGCCAGCACTTGGGTGCCGTCGGCCCGGTCCGCGCCGTGCAGGCGCACGATGACATGGCCGGACTCGGTGAACTTGATGGCGTTGCTGAGCAGGTTGCTGAGAATCTGCCGGATGCGCACGGCGTCGCCCGTGACCCACGGCGCCACCGAGCCGTCCACGCAGGCAAAGAGCAACAGGCCTTTTTGCCTGGCCAGCGCGGCGAATGAGCGCGCGCAGCTTTCCACCAGTTCACGCGGCCGGAACTGGCTGGATTCCAGCGCCAGTTGTCCGGATTCGATCTTGGTGATGTCCAGGATGTCGCTGATCAATTGCAGCAGGATCACCGAAGAATTCTGGATGCGTTCCAGGTGCTGGCGCTGCTCGGCGTTCAGTTCGGTCATGCCCATGAGCTCCAGCGTGCCCAGTACGCCATACAGCGGCGTGCGGATCTCGTGGCTCATGGTGGCCAGGAAGGTGGACTTCGCTTCGCTGGCCTTGTCGGCGTCGCGTTTGGCCTGCGCCAGGGCGCGTTCGATCTCGGCCCGTGCGCTGATGTCCGCGAACGCGCACAGCACCACGTCCTGCTTCTTGTAGCGCGTGGGCGAATAGGCCACGTACAAGGGGCGGCCGTCGTCGGCATGGAAGGTTTCAATGGTGCCGGGCGTCGAGGCGGTCAGCACCTGGTCCAGCAGCGGCCGGGCGGCGGGCGAATCGCGCAAGCCCTGGCCGGTGGCGGCGCCCAACCATTCCAACGCCAGACTGTTGGCGAACAGCACGTCGCCGTTCGTGCGCGCCAGCACGCACAGCGCGATGGGCGCGGTCTGGATCAGGGTGCGGTTGAATTCTTCGCTTTCGGCGATGTCGCGATGCGCGTTTTGCGCCGGTTCGATCACGCGCCGGGTATACCAGCGCTGGTAGCCGATGCCGCCGGCAAGGCCCAGCAGCAACAGCAGCGCGGCGCTGATCGGCAGCCAGAGGTTGTCTTCGAAAAAATTGCGATAGCTGACGCGGTAGTACGCGGTCCAGATGCTGGTCGGGTCCGACACTTTCAGGATCAAGCCGTCGCGCGTGGCGCTGAGGCCGGCGTCGCCGGTGGTGGGCAGGGGCCCGTCGCCAAGCATCAGGCCGATGTCGCGATGGGTCAGCCAGAAGCCGTCGTATTGGATCGAGGGCAGCGCACGGTCGTAGATGTTGATCCGCGCGCGGCTGAGCAGCGTGGCGACGTAGACGTCCGGGGCGCCGCCACCGCGGTTGGTCCATGCCCCGTCGGAAAAGCCGGCGTGCAGCAGCCCCAACATGCGATCGGGCAGCCCGGGCGGAGAAACCCACAGGATCTGCCCGTTGGCCGCGGCGACGCCGGGCATGCCCGACGAGGGCATCGTCGAGGCGTCGTCGGCCGTTGCCGGGGCCAGTCGCGTGCGCACGGCGTCATTGACCAGCAGCAGGGTGTCTTCACTGAGCGGCTGGCCATAGCCCGGCTTGACGTTGATGGCCGGTACGGCAATGCCCAGGCTGTCCGTGCGGTTCACCAGAAAAGCGGCGGCAGCCGGAAAGTAGGAATTCGCCCAGTACGTGCTGTAGAAATCCGCGAAGTAGCCCGCCGCGGCCGACACGGGGCTATTGGCCACCGGGCATTCCGACGGGTAATTGCAGAACAGCGAAAACGGCATGGCCACCAGCGCGTGCTGCCCGCGATAGATGCGCAGGCCCGGCCGGGTTGAATCCAGCGGCGTGGACAGCGAGATGTGTTCAATGGGCGCGCGCCCGTCCAGGCGCTGGTTCTCTTTGCGGAACTGAAGCAGAAAGCCCTCTTGCTCGCGGATGTATCCAACAAGAACGGCGAAGTCCATCAACAGGCGGTCTTCTTCCTGCTTGATGATGCGCTGGGCGCCCCAGAGCAGGGCGCCGATCATGATGAGCGCGACGGGCAGAATGCCGAACAGCGCGATATTCAGCCGGCGCGAGGTTCGTGCAATCCTGCTAAACGGCGTTTCCTGCATACGCGGGTAAGGATCCTATAGCGGGTGGGTGGCGTACGGGCGGGGTTCGTCAGCCAGCAAATCGGTGAAGTCATGGGCATTGACCGCAGCGGATATCAGGAAGCCTTGGGCGAAATCACAGCCGATCTCGCGTAAAAACTCCAGGTCTTTCGTGTTTTCCACCCCTTCGGCGGTGACTTGCAGCCCCAATTGGCGGCCCAATTGCACGGAAGACAGCAAGGCCGCGGCGCGTACGCCGTCTGTCGCGGCGCCGCTGACAAAGGCGCGGTCGATCTTGAGTTCGGTGAACGGCGTGGAGATCAGGGTGTACATCGAGTTGTATCCTTTGCCGAAATCGTCCTGCGCCAAACCGAAGCCTTTCAAGCGCAGCCGGCTCGCGCCCATATAGTAGTGCCCGGGTACCGATGTGGTGTCGTCTTCCAGCAGTTCGAAAGTGACGTCTTCGAAGGGAACACCGCGCTGCGCGACCAGATTGTAAAGCTGGTCGGGCAAGTCAGGTTGATCCAGCAGGCGGGTGGGCAGATTGACCGACACGGGCATCCGAAACCCCAGGCGGCGCCAATCAAGATAGGCGGCCAGGGAGTCGTCCAGCATCCGGATGAGCAGGGCGTAGTCCAGCCCGTGATGCCGCACCGCGCCCAGGAACGAGGCCGGCAGCATGAAGCCGAATTCAAGGTGATGCCAGCGGGCAAGCGCTTCCGCGCCAACGATATGGCCCGTCGCCAGCGCCTTCTTGGGCTGGAACCACGCCTGGATCTGGCCGGTGGTCAGGGCTTTTTCAAGTGTGTGGCGGTCAAACAGGGGGGTGGACAGCAACGGCAACGTTTGCGGCAACGCGCCATCCAGCTTTTCGTTGCGTAGCCGTCGGGCCAGCGCCAGCGCCTGTTCGCGCGTGACGGGCTTGGTATAGGCCGCGATCACGGACAGGCCCTTTTCCTTGGCCATGAGGCTGACGCTGTTCATGATGCGGCGCGAGCACGCCGTGGTGATCGCCAGCATCGGGTTGCATTGCAGCCGGGCCAATTCATGGATGAACTGCACGCCGTCCATGCCGGGCATGTTGAGGTCCATCAACACCAACTGGTAGGAATGCAGGCGAACCATCTCCAGCGCCTCTTGGGCCGAATTCGCCATGTCGACGTGCTCGAAGCCGGCCTCCAGGAACAGGCTGCGCATTTGCGCGCATTGAAACGCATGGTCGTCCAGGACCAAGACCTTGTACACGGAAAGCATCGTCAACTCCGGAGTTCTTTAACCGTTTGCAGCGTTTGACGCAGGACGGTCAGCGGCAGAGGCTTGACCAGCAGGCTGGTCATGCCGGCACTCATGCCGCGCCGCTGCTCGTCGGGAAAGGCGTTGGCCGTGACCCCAAGTACGGGCCTGTCGTAGCCGCGCTTTCGCAAAATGCGCGTGAGCTCGTAGCCGTCGACCAAGGGCATGTTCAGGTCGGTCAGCACGGCGTCGAAATGCATCAGGTCGGGCAGGTTCAGCGCTTCCTGGCCGTTGCCGGCCAAGACCACTGTGCAACCCATGTGCTCAAGTTGTTCACGCAGAATCAATTGGCTGATGGGGTTGTCTTCCGTGACCAGGATCTTCAAGCCCAGCACTTCCGGCGCCGCCTTGGAATCAAACGACGTGCTGCGCGCCGCGCCGCCCTGGGCCAGGCGCACCGCATGGTGGATGCCGGCCAGGTTGTAGGCGCTTGCGAACCAGTTGCGGTGGCTGTCTTCAACCCGGGGGCGCAGACCCGGCGGGTGGACGATGACCTGCGGGCCGATCCAGTTGGCGATCTTCTGCGCGTGCGGCCACGCTTGCAGCAGCACCGCGGGTTCGGAGGGCGTCACGCCGTTGGCGGGGTAGGGCAGCCCGACCGCGCCCCAGCGCCGCAACCAGTCGCACAGGTTGTGGACGATTTCGGGTACCGCGCCCTGCACGTAGACGACCGTGTCGTCCAGCTCGGGGGCGGCGGTGTCCAGGGCTTCGGGCGCCAGCGGCAAGCGGACTTCGAAGGTAATGCTGGTGCCCAGGCCGGGTTCGCTGACGGCGTTGAGCCTGCCGTTCATCATGTCTGACAGGCTTCGGCAGATCGACAAGCCCAGCCCGGTGCCGGGCAGCGTCACGCAGTTGTCGGCGTCCACCTGGTAGTAGGGCTCGAACAAGCGGGCCTGATGCTCCGGCGCAATGCCCGCGCCGGTGTCGGCAATCTGGAAGCACAGGTCGACGCTGTCGCGGTTGCGGCTGTTGACCTTCAGGCGCAATACGATCTGCCCGGAATCCGTGAACTTGATGGCGTTGTTGGCCAGGTTGTCGAGAATCTGGCGGATGCGCGTGGCGTCGCCGATCACGGCCGGGGGGGTGTCCGGGTCGGCCACGGCATAGCTGCGCACGCCCTTGGCGTGTGCACGCGCCGCGAAACTGGCCACGACATTGTTCAGGAGTTCAACGGGGGAAAAGGGAGCGCGTTCGAGCACGGTGTGGCCGGCCTCGATCCGGGACAGGTCCAGCGTGTCGTTGATGGTGCGCAAAAGCGTCGCCGACGACTGCTGGATGGTTTCAAGGTACTGCGCCTGCTGGCCGCTTACGCGGGTCAGTGAGAACAGTTCAAGTGTGCCGAGAATGCCGTAGAGCGGCGTGCGGATCTCGTGGCTCATGGTGGTCAGGAAGACCGTCTTGGCCTGGTTGGCGGCTTCGGCGTCGCGCTTGGCCTGCAGCAAGGATTGCTCGATCCGCTTCAACGCGGAAATGTCGCTGATGCCGCACAGCACCACCGCTTCGCCACGGTAAGTGGTGGGGGCGAAGCTCAGGTAAGCGGTGCGGCCATCGTTCAGCCGGTGTTCGCGGCCGGCCTCGTCGCCGTGGGATGACAGGATGTCGGTGCGCCAGCCCGGCGTGCCCTGGAACCAGCGGCGCGCCATGTCGTTGGACAGCACCACCGCGCGATCCGAGCGCCGCAGCAAGCACAGCCCCACGGGCGCCACTTCGATCAGCTTGCGGTTCAGCGACACACTGTCGGCCAGGGCTTCGTATTGGCGCAGCGCGGGCAGTACCAGGCGCCGGCGGATGTAGCGCACCCGCAAGATGACCGTGATGATCAGCAATAAGGAGGCAATGGCCGCGGTCTGGAAAGCCAGGGCGTTGTCGCGCAGCACGTGCGCTATCGGCGCGTAATACACCAGCCGCCAGCCGTCTTCGCCGACCGACTTGCTGAGCACCAGGTAGTCGGGCAGCCAGCCCTGGCCCTGCAGGCCAAACGCATCTTCCCGGGTGGTATGCGGCAAGGCCTGGTTGTTGCTGTCCGCGCCGGCGCTGCGCAGCACCGGCCGGCTCATCTCGTCGAACAGCACGTAGTCGCCCGCGCCCGAGCGCGGCGCGCTGATGGCGGATTCCACCCCATGGACCTCCAGGCCGATCCAGGCGGCCTCCGGGTGGACGGCATCCAGAGGCGTGAACAGGAACAGGCGCTTGACGGTGTCGTGCGGCGGATGCAGCCAGACAATGGGAGGCAGGCCCTTGGTGGGCGCGCGGGTCTGCACGTCGGCCAGGGTCAGGGCGAGCCATTGCTGGATGGATGGGGGAATGCCCGGCGAGGCGGGCTGGTCATGCGAGCCCACCGGCACGGTATTGGCATGGCGCAGCGCGCTGTAGACGATGCGGGTGTTGGCTTGGGCCACGCGCCGCAAATCGCGCGGGGTCAGCACCAACGCCCAGTCGTAGGCGTCCGGGCCTTCTTGCAGCGGCAACACTTCCACCTGGCCGGTCTTGCCGAAATGGGTGGGGGTTTTGCTGATGGGATCTTGGTTGGTGTTGCGTACCGCAGAGGCGGAGATGGAGCGCAAGAGGGATTCGCGCTGGTCGAAGAAATGCTGCGCTTCGTAGGCCGCGGCATTCATGTGGCGCCGGTAGTTGGACACCACGTTGCTGAACGCCCAATACAGGTAAAGGGTAGCGCCGGCCGCGATGCAGACGAGCAGGGCCACTGCAAGAAAGTGCAGCAACAAGGAGGCGGCGCGCGGCGCGGCCTGGGGTTCTAGGGCGGGAGCGCCATGGTCTTCTACCAGCATTTGACGCATGGTAGAAACACCTGCTTACCCAGAGAATAAGAAGAATCTCAAAGTGGGGCGCGGCATAAAACGGTGTGAATACCGTCCCCGAATACCGGCTAAGAATGTCGTCCGCGAACGCCGGGGAAATCCCTGTCGCGCATGCACGGTCGAGCAGGGGAATTAAGAAATTTCTTGTTCTTTTGGTCGACGGCGTTGGGCACTATTCGTGAGATACCGGACTTCGCCAAGATGCTGCAGCGCGGCGGGTTCACACGTCGGGTGGCTAGCGTCACCGCGGCGGTTAGACGTTAATCGAGAACAGCATGATATTGACCCGGATCCGCCCCCCTGCGCACCTCAACCTTCGGGTCACGCCATGAAAGACGACGCCCGCTCCTGGGCTCTGGCCGAAGAGTCCATCACGCTGCGCTTTCAGCCCGTGTTCACGGCGCAGGGTCAAGTCCATGAATACGCCGTCATTGGCCGTTGCCGGCCGTCTCCCTGGAGCGGCTTGAACCCCGTCGGGCAGGGCGCGGGCCTGATGGCCGGCGTGGCCTTCTTCAAGAACTTCAAAACCCCCATCGAACTGTCATACGAGCACGCGCTGGATGTGCGCGGGAATGGCGACCTGGCCGAACGCCTGTGCGGCGAGCTGGGCATCGGCCTGCTGGAAAGTTCGGTGTGGGTCAACAAGCACGCGCGCTACGACGATGCGCCGCCGTTGCTGATTCCCGCCAAGCGCATCACCTTCACCTTGCCCCTGACTGACCGCTTGTCGGATCACGCCGAAGTGCTGGCGCGCTATCCGGAATTCCAGGCCCGTCTGCGCGCGCGCCTGTTACCCAGCACCAGCCGAAGCAAGATTTCCGGCCATGGCACCCTGCGTGCCGATGGCCTGCATGTGCAAGTCCCGCTGGGCTTATCCGAAAACCGCGCGCTGCAGGGCCGTTTCTTTACCTTGATGGAACGTGCCTGGAGCGCCAACTTGCACGTCGTGGCGGGCGGTGTGGAAGACATCCGGGATTTCGCCTGGATGCGATTGCACAGCGATCTGCTCTTCCGAGGCGGCGCCTTGTCCGCGCCGCTCAGCTCTGAATGCCTGGGTATCTGGCTTCAAGCCGACAGCAACGCGTGGCGGTCGTTCAATGCATCCACCACGCGCTTTGCCGGGGTTGAAGACACCTAGCTGCTGGCCTCGGATTGCAGGCGGCCCAGAATGAAACCATCCACCGAACTGGTACGGCCGCGCCACAGCGTCGGCTGTCCGGAAACGGGCGTGCCGTCGGCCATGAAGAACAAGGCGTCGGCCAGGTGGATGTAATTGGGCAGCGGATCCGCCGGCTGAGGCACGCGGAAAACATCGCCCAATTCCGTAAGCGAACGGCGCACGCTGTCGCGCGTATCGGCGTCCAAGGTGTCGAGCGACCCGGTGAAGCTGGCGGCGAAGCGGTCGAAATATTCCGCGCCCGACACGATCGACCCCGACACCAGCATGCCGCCCATCTGCAACGTGACGCCGATGCTTTCAAGCTGGCTGCCGTTGTTTACCAGGTTGACCAAAAACTGAAGAAAGGCATCCGCGCTGGGGGCGGGGTTTGCTGTGGCGCTGGAAGTTTCGATGGGCATGGCGGTGTCGTGGAAAAGGTCATTGAAGACGCACAAGATACTCGAATCGGGCGAAAAATACTTACCATCCCCAGCAGGTACCCGCCGCCGGCTTGCCGCAAGCGCGGTAATTCACGGCGAACCAGAGCTTGCCGGCGTTTCGGGGCGAGCCATCGGCCTTGACGTCAATGCGCGGCAGTTCTTCCAGCACGTCGCGCTGATCCTTGATGGACACGCCCGCCGCCACGTTCGCCGCCAACGGAATGCGTCCCAGGCTGGCGGCCTGGCGATCGTCGAACACGATGTCGGTGTCGGCCAGCGCGCCCATCTTTAGCGAGGCATCGCGCACGGCGGCGGCATAGCTGTCGTTCGCGCCACCGGGCACAAGCGATGCATTGAGCGTGCTGGCAGCCAGGATCTGCGCGGGCGTGGCGGGCGCCGCCATGCGGTACTGGTCAAGCGTGGGCAGTTGGCCGCCCGCGGCTTGCCGGCGCAGCCAGTCTCCCCACAGGAATTCCGCAAACTCCGGCAGGCTGCCATTTTCGTAGGCGATGTCGCGCGTGAAGTACACCAGCGAGCGGTAGCGGTCTTCCTGCATGCCGCCTGCTTCGCCGGCGCTGGCCAAGCCTAAGCGGGCGGGCAACTGGTCGACGGTGATGGGCTGGTTCTGGCCGTCGCGCAGCCAGGCGCGGCGCTCATCGACCATGCGTTGCCAGAACGCGGCAGCAGTCGTCAGGTCACTGTAGTTGGCGTCCACCTTGACCCACACGGGCAGCTTGGGGCCGCCATCGAAAATCTCGCGCAGCGACGAGAACGTGTGATGGCCATCGGTCAGGTACAGGTTGCCGTCCCAGCCGACCACCACGGTCTTCAAGTTTTCAGCGTGCGTGCCAGGCGCGTCCAGGCAGGCGAAGGTGCTGGGGTCGTCCAGGCGCGCCGCTTGGGCAGCCGCCAGGTCGGCAAACGCGGCCGCGCGTTCGGTGCCGCCCATGTCTTCGCAATAATCATCAAACTTCTTGCCGACGGTGCGGTTCAGATAATCCAACTGCCGGGCGTTGTCGCCCGCCCAGGAACGGTTGAAGTCCCCTTGCCAGCGGCCCAGTTTGTAGTAGATCTGGTCATAGCCGATGGCGGCCTGCGTGGGTCGCAATTCCTCGATGCGCACCTGGATGACGTCGCCAGCCTTGGTGTTCAGGTAGGCCGTGTTGCGTGTTGGCGCTTCGACGGGTTGCTCAACCGGCGGCGCGGCGTTGTCATTGTCATCATCATTGCCGCCGCCATTGCACGCGGCCAGCGCCAGTGGCAAGAAAAGCGCGGCCAGCAGGCGCGCGATAGGGGGATGGGGCAGGAGGCGGGCGGGTTGAGAGATCATGGGGCAGGGGTGACGTTGCGATCGAGAAGTATCCAATCATGACTGGAGCGTGTTTCTCCCGTATTGCATGACCCTGGATGGTGGACATATTTCCCATCGGCGGGGGGCTTGTCCATAATCAGGCCTCGATTCATACGGGAGGATACGGGCAATGGCAACCCTCAAACACTGGCGGGTGGTTTTTGTTTTGATACTGGGCGCCCTGGGCTCGCACGCCGGCGCCGCCGTGAACCCGGCCGCGCAGTTGGGAGAGGCCGCGGCGCAAGGCGACGCCGCGCGTGTGCGTGAATTGTTGGCGCAGGGCGTGCCGCTGGATGGGCGCGATGCGCAGGGCAATACGGCTCTGTTGCGCGCGACGCAGGGCAACCAGGTGGAAACGGCGCGCGTGCTGATCGAGGCGGGCGCGGACGTGAACGCGCAGAACCGCATGCAGGACAGCGCCTACCTGCTGGCCGGCGCCCAGGGGTATCGCGAGATTCTTGAATTGACGTTGCGCCATGGCGCTGATTTGCGCAGCACCAACCGCTATGGCGGCACGGCCCTGATTCCGGCCTGCGAGCGCGGGCATGTGGATGTGGTCAGGACGCTGCTGCAAGCGGGCGTGGACCCGAATCATGTGAACCGGCTGGGATGGACGGGGCTGCTTGAAGCCATCATCCTGAGCGATGGCGGCCCCCGGCATCAGGCCATTGTTGCGCTGCTGATCGCGGCCGGCGCCGATGTGAATCTGGCCGACCGCGAAGGCCGTAGCCCCTTGCAGCACGCCCGGCAGCGCGGGCAGACAGAAATCGTGCAACTGCTGGAACGCGCGCAGGCGCGCTGAGTGCAAGCGGGGCCCGCCGTGCCGGCTTGCACGGCGGGCCCC
>RCUJ01000142.1_pt1 | contig 40198 bp, 38 predicted proteins | sample 2166321 | NCBI WGS metagenome assembly RCUJ01 (sample SAMN09932808, study PRJNA488358) | compost metagenome | feature: garden; material: soil; isolation source: compost soil in an enriched community after 118 h of incubation | place: Germany: Experimental Botanical Garden Goettingen | collected... | reverse complement strand
AAAGTTTATTTGTTGCTCTTTTCTAAAATAGTCTTGATTAAATCCTCTTTGGAAACAACACCGGATTGTCTCCACAATTGTTTTCCGTTTTGAAACAGAATCATGGTAGGAACACCACGAACCTGATATTGAGATGCGATTTGTTGGTTTTTATCGACATCAATTTTTATAATCGACACACGGTCGCCTAAACTGTCTTTTACTTGTTTCAGAATGGGAGCCAACGTTTGGCAAGGACCACACCAAGTCGCAAAAAAATCGACTAAAACAGGTGTTTCTGATTGGATGATTTGATTAAAGTTGCTCATCTTTTTTGTTTTTTATGTTTGGAATAGCGCAACCATTGGCGCCACAGCCTGAATTAAAAATGACCTGAATAAAGAAAAATAATCCAAAAGCAATAAACATCCATTCTTTTAATACGAATGCCTGTGCAAATAAAAACAAGGCAAATGCTAAACGAACCCAGCGCATGAAATGCCAGTTTTGAAATAATAACTCTTTCATCTTTTTACTCTTTTATGCTAATTGTTAATTTTCTTTATTTTGTATTTTTCATCATAGGAAATTACTTTTTGCAACTCCTCCAGATTGATTTCTTTGGTACTAACAATAAGTACTTCCGAAAAATCACTGCTCATATTTACATTTAAGACTCCATTTATTTTAGAAAGCGCATCGGAGACACTGTTCATACAACCGCTGCAAGTAATTCCTTCAAATTCATAAAGGTTTACACTAAACTGTGCGTTCTTCTTTAATTCAATAAACAATTCTGAATTAGCTCTTGGAGCGGCAGAATTTTCACTGATATCCATTTTTTCAATATCGAAAGCGTCTTTGAATAACGAAAGATATTCTTCTTTGTTTCCACCGAAAGGAGGACTTACTTCAAAAGTTCTATTAAACAATAAACCGGCTAATTTTCCGCTATCTGCTAAAAGCTGATGCATTTTCCAGACATATTTTTGACGCATGGTTGGAGGTAAAGCACAGAAAAAAGTCTGTTCAATAATCAAATCATAATTCCCCTGATGTTCAAAGAAATCACCCAGAATAATTTTGATATTACCATTACCCACAAATTTTTGCTGAATATTTTCTACTAATGAAGGCGCAATATCAATAACGGTAATATTGGTAAAGCCCTGTTCAATAAGATATTCAGCCTCATAGGAATTGCCACATCCGGGAATTAAAATCCGAATGTCTTTATTCGTCAATGTATCAATAAAAGTCTTAATGGGAGGTGCTATTTTTCCTAAGTCCCAACCTGTTGTGTTTGATTTGTATTGTGCGTCCCAATAGTCTTTGTCTAAAGGTTTTTCACAGGAAACAACACAGCATTTTTCATTTTCCATAGTACTCCATTTTATAATTGCCAATGTGCTTTTCGTTTTCAAGTATCATTTTTTTATGTCTGAAATAATTAGCTGTTCCAAACCCGAATATAAGTAACGATATGGCATAGAAAGATACTTCAATAAAGAAACTATTCTCTATTTTTAATAGATTTCGAATGCTTAAACCTGCCACCAAAAAGTACATTGCTGTTCTAAGAAAAGCCAAAAAAGTAGATTGATTGGCCAATATTGTTCTTTGTAAAGCTAATCGTTCCCTTAGGATTAAATCTTTATTTATGGTCTCTTCGTTTTTCATTCTATTTTGGTTTCCTTGTACTTATTCCAAAAGACCAATACAAAGGGCAAAAGTTTACGAAACTTGTTATCAATAAAATAATAGCAAATGCTCCTAAAACCAATGCGAGTGTACCGCTAATCGTATTGCTTACAAATAATACAGCCACAATAGCTGCCATAGCAATACGAATAACTCTGTCTGCCGGGCCTACATTTTTTTTCATGCTTATTGATATTTAGTTAATAAAAATTACTTCAAAACTTTACTTGGGCATACAAAATCGGTTTTAGGCACTTTTGTTTTTGCAATGGCACTAAATCCGCCTTCGATTTCGGTGAAATTTCTAAACCCACGTGCTTCCAGAATAGATGCTGCAATCATACTGCGATAACCTCCTGCGCAATGCAGGTAAAAATGTTTTTCTGGATTAATGTCCTTTATCCAGTCATTGATATAAGATAAAGGCTTGTTATAGGCATCCTCAATGTGTTCAGCGCAATATTCGCTTTCTTTGCGAATATCTATTATTTCGCTTTCGCCAATTTTTACTTCATCTGCAAATTGCTCTGCAGTTATCCTTTTTACGGTATCAACTTCTTCTCCGGCTTTAACCCAAGCATCAAAACCACCTTTTAAATGACCAATTAAATTATCAAAACCAACTCGGCTCAAGCGGGTTACTGCTTCTTCTTCCCGTCCTGCATCGGTGATTAAGATTATTGGCTGATTAACATCGGCAATTAAAGCGCCTACCCATGGGGCAAAATCTCCATTTATCCCTATGTTTATCGATTGTGGAATAAATCCTTTAGCAAAATCAGCATTGTTTCGGGTGTCTAAAAGTAAGGCTCCGGTGTCATCTGCCACTTTTTCAAAATCTGAAACTTCAATAGCTCTCATTCCATTATTTAAAACAGTTTCAAAACTTTGGTATCCTTTTTTATTCATGGCTACATTCATTCCGAAATAGGCTGGCGGAGGTAATAAACCTTCAGTCACTTCGGTTACAAATTCGGCTTCCGTCATGTTGGCTCTCAAAGCATAGTTAGTTGCTTTTTGGTTGCCAATAGTTGATACGGTTTCTTTACTCATATTTTTTCCACAAGCACTTCCGGCACCATGAGCAGGGTATACAATAACATCATCTGCCAGTGTCATTATTTTTGTTCTTAACGAATGGTATAAAGTAGCTGCTAATTGTTCTTTGGTCATTGAAGCTGCTTTTTGCGCTAAATCAGGCCTTCCCACATCACCGATAAATAAAGTGTCGCCAGAGAAAATAGCATAATCTTTTCCGTTTTCATCAATTAATAAATAAGTGGTGCTTTCCATAGTATGCCCCGGAGTGTGCAACACTTTAAATTTGATGTTTCCAACTTCAAATATTTGGTTGTCAGAAGCAACGATAGCCTCAAATTCCGGTTTAGCGGTTGGTCCGTAAACAATCGGAGCCCCCGTGTTTTTACTCAAATCAATATGACCGGAAACAAAATCTGCATGAAAGTGAGTCTCGAAAATATATTTCAGTTTGACATTATCCCTTTCTAATCGATCTAAATACGGTTGTATTTCCCTAAGCGGATCAATTATTACAGCTTCACCATTTGAAGTGATATAGTAAGCGCCCTGTGCTAAACAACCTGTGTATATTTGTTCTATTTGCATGATATCGAAATTTCATTTTTAGACTACAAAGGTAATTCTGTTTTTTGAAATATAGGGTGACTAATGTTACACAAAATTTTAATATTATCATAAAAAAAGGCTGGTAGAATTCAGGCTATTTTCGTTTAAATTATTAACAAAGCATGAATAACTAAGTCTTTTTTGTAAAAGAAATGTTACTTATAATGGGTAAATTTGCAAAACCTCTGATAAAACTCTTTATATGGAAGAAATGCTTTTTTACGATAGAATGCAATTCGCATTTACGATTACTTTTCACTACCTCTTTCCTCAGCTGACCATGGGGCTTTCCTTGATTATTATTTATTTCAAATGGAAGTTTTTGCGCACTCAAAATGAGCAGTACAATCTGGCAACCAAGTTTTGGATGAAAATTTTTGCGCTCAATTTTGCCATGGGTGTGGTAACAGGCATCCCGATGGAGTTTCAGTTTGGAACCAATTGGGCTAAGTTTTCGGAATTAACAGGAGGGATTATTGGACAAACCTTAGCCATGGAAGGCATGTTTTCTTTCTTTTTGGAGTCCTCTTTTTTAGGCTTGTTTTTATATGGCGAAAAACTACTCGGGCATAAATGGCATTTTGTTACCGGATTACTGATTTTTATTGGTTCTTGGGCCAGCGGATTTTTAATCATTGCGACGCATTCCTGGATGCAGTACCCAGTGGGCTATGAAATTTTAGCCAATGGTAAATTTGTATTGAATAATTTCTCGGCCTTATTCTCAAATCCTTGGTTGTGGCCGTCTTATCTGCATAACCAGGCTGCTTCTATGGTGACCAGTTCTTTTGTGGTAGCAGGAATTGGGGCCTTTTATATTCTGAGTAAAAAGAATGTGGATTTTGGAAAATTGTTTGTGAAAACGGGAATTATTTTTGGATTGGTTTCCAGTTTAATTGTAGCAGTTCCTACCGGTGATTTGTTAGCCAAGAATGTGGTGAAACATCAGCCCGTGACTTTTGCGGCTATGGAAGGTATTTTTCACACTGAAAAGGAGGGGTCTGAAATTGTTTTAATTGGCCAGCCTGATGTAAAAGATAAAAAATTAGATAACAAAATTGCTGTTCCCAATATTTTGAGTTTTTTGACCTATGGTAATTGGCATCAGGAAATCAAAGGTTTGGACCAATTTAAAGAAGAAGATCATCCGACTAATATTAGTGGACTCTATTATGCGTATCATATAATGGTTGGGTTGGGAACCGTTTTTATTGGGTTGATGGCCTTAGCTGTTTTCCAGTTGATCAGAAGAAAATTATTTGAAACCAAATGGATTTTGTGGTCCTTGCTTTTTATGCTTCCCTTTCCGTATATCGCCAACACAACGGGATGGTATACAGCGGAGTTAGGAAGACAGCCTTGGTTGGTTTATAACTTGTTGCGCACTACAGAAGGAGCTTCACCTACAGTTTCATCCGGGAATACCTTATTTACTCTCCTCGGATTTATAGGGTTGTATCTCTTATTAGGAATGCTGTTTTTACTCTTGGTTGGTAAAATTATAAATAAAGGACCTCAAACAGAAAATATATAAATTATGGAATTCTTTTGGTATGTAGTTTTAATGGGGATTTTGGCCGTTTACATTGTATTGGATGGCTATGATTTTGGAGCAGGGATTGTTCATTTATTTTTTGCCAAAACAGAGAAAGATAAAAAAGCAATAACAAGTGCGATTGGTCCTTTTTGGGATGCCAATGAGGTATGGATCATTGCTGCTGGCGGTGTTTTATTTTTTGCATTTCCTACTTTGTATGCTTCTTCTTTCAGCGGATTTTATCTGCCTTTAATGATGATTTTATGGTTGCTGATTTTTAGGGCTATTGGTTTAGAAATGCGTGGTCAGATTCATCACCCGATGTGGGAAGTAATATGGGATAAAGCTTTCGGGATCGCCAGTTTATTATTGGCCTTGTTTTTTGGAGTGGCTTTAGGAAATGTTGTTCGAGGCGTAAATCTCGGGATGGTTGAAAATGGTGTTTCAACCCAGGAGGCGCATTATTTCTTTTTGCCGTTATGGAATCCAACCTTTAGCCCACAGGCAGATCAATTGGGAATTATAGATTGGTTTACGCTGTTTTTAGGGGTGGTGAGTACAGTTACGCTTACCATTCATGGTGCCAATTGGATTATTTATAAAACAAATTCATCTTTGAATGCCAAATTAAAAGAAGTCGTTTTTAGACTCAATTTTGTGTTATTCGGATTGGTGATTACTTCCTTGTTGATTTGGAATAGGATAGAACCGGAACCGTTTCACAATTTTAATGAAAATCCCTTGCTCTGGGTATTTCCTTTGCTGTCATTTATAGGGATTTTTGGCTTGTTTAAAGTGAGAACGTTCAAGAAAGATGGTCTTGGATTTTTGTTTTCCAGTATGTTCCTCGTAGGCGGATTTGCATCAACTACGGCTTCCATTTTTCCTAATGTGCTGCCTTCCACGAATAAAGTAAATCCATCATTGACAATTTACAATACAGCTACTGCTGAATACGGGTTATCTGTTGGAATGAGTTGGTTTTTTATCGCTTTGGTATTAGTTATTGCCTACTTTGTGATTCAATACAAGGTTTTTAGCGGTAAAATGGATGATGTTGGATACGGTGAACACTAACGATTATTTTTAGCAGAAACAAAAAAGTATTCCAGATCGGAATACTTTTTTGTTTAAAAGAAAATTTCTTTTGTAATGATATAAATGCCCATGACCAGTACAAACCAGCCAAATATTGGTTTGAGCTTGTTTCCGTCAATGTTGTTGGAAAGTTTTGTACCGATTATCATCCCTAAAAAAGCAAAACAGGTAATGGTTAATAAAAACGGATAATCGATTGGGGTGCCAATGTATAAATCACCACCAAAACCGATACTTGAGTTAATAAAAATGATTAATAATGAGGTGCCTACAGCTTGTTTCATAGGTAAATTTGCAAAAAACAATAAGGCTGGAATGATAAGGAATCCGCCGCCAGCACCCAGAAAACCAGTGACAATCCCTACTAGAAATCCTATTATTCCCAGTTGCGTGTAGTTTACTTTAGCGGTTTTTATTTTTGTATTGGTTTTGCTTATCATGGAAATTGCCGATGCGATCATGAGTACAGAAAAAATGACCATAATCAGGAAGTTTTTCGAAACCTGATAAGAAGCAATAGAGAAAAGTGTTGCTGCAATTTTTGGAAAAATAACTTCTCGGATAATCAGAATAGAAAAAACGGAAGGAACCGCAAAATAAAGTGCTGATTTGATTTGAAGATTTCCCATTTTATAATGTCGGAAACATCCAAAGAGAGCAGTAATACCTACAATAAATAAAGAGTAACTTGTTGCTAATTCAGGTTCAATTTTAAATAAATAAACCAAAATAGGAATGGTTAAAATAGACCCTCCACCACCGATCAAGCCCAACGAAAGCCCTATTATAATTGAAGCAAAATAACCTAAGTATTCCATTCGTTAAAAATTTAATCGCAAAGGTCAGATGTAAAATTTCGAAACACAGTAACATTTATCACACTGGAGGAGTTTTATTTTATTAACTCAATATGGTTTCGGTGTAATTTTAATAAGTTGCGTTGCTCCATCTTTTTTAATAAACGGGAAATAACTTCTCTTGAGGTATTTAATTCCGATGCAATTTCTTGGTGAGACAATTTTAAATCATTGCATCCGCAAGCGTCCCTGTGGCGTTTTAAGTAAAATTCCAGACGTTCATCCATAGCCCTGAAGGCAATGCTGTCAATGACTTCGAGCACCTCTTCAAATCGGCTTCTATAGGTGTAGATTACAAATTCGTACCAACTGCGATGTTTCATCATCCATTTGTCCATTAAGGCTAAAGGAACCATGATCAGTTCAACATCTTCAACCACTTTTGCCATGACCTGGCTTTTTTCGTTTTTGGTGGCACATACCATCGAAATGGCACAAGCCTGACCCGGCTGTAAATAATACATGAAAAATTCGCCACCGTCTTCCCCTTCACGATATACTTTGATTTTGCCTTTGATAACCAGAACAGTATTTTTGATATATTGACCGGTTCGCATTATTGTTGTACCCGTTTCAAAGGATTGAATGGAGTCGTTTTCTTCGATATCAGCTATTAATTCATTCGAAAAAGAGGGGAATGTTTTTTTTATCTGGTCGTGCATAGGTGTATTCTTTAAAAAGAATTGAAATAGAATTATACACTGTAAAAGTACAGTAAAAAAATCAAAATTAGAATTGATTTTTTTAATGATAAAATTAGCATAAAACTTATATTAAAAACAAAATAACTCTATAAGAGCTGATTTTTGTTAATTTATTTTGCGATTTATTTAACTAATTCGCAATTTATCGCTTATTACGTTTATGCGAAAACGTTTTCTTGGAAATATTATCTAATTAACAAATTGACGGTTTATTGTTAGTCAAAAACATCGTATTTTTACAAAAAAAAGAACATGAATTTATCACAAGAAGATTGGATTTCTCAATATGAGGCTGATGATAATGCAGTCATACTTGATGTGAGAACGGAAGCTGAATATAATGATGGAGTTATATTGAATGCTATCAATATTGATTTTTATAAAGGACAAGGTTTCGTCGAGGAGCTGGAATCATTAGATAAAAATAAAAACTATTATGTGTATTGCCGCTCAGGAGCCAGAAGTGCAAAAGCGTGTGAAATCATGAATGAGTTAGGATTTGAAAATGCCTATAACTTATTAGGTGGAATTTTAGATTGGGATGGAGAAGTTGTTGCTCCGGAATAGTCCTTTTCTAAATTATATTAAAATAAAACACATCAGATTAAAATGAATACAATACCTCAAGAATACCAAATTAGCGACTTACTCATTCAAGATACTTATTTAGTAAATGGTGAATTAAAAAAATGGACAGGACAGACGACACCGGTATTTTCTACTATTTCTTCAACAGAGAAATATGAACCTACTTTATTAGGCTCTATTCCGTTTATGGGAGAAACAGAAGCTTTAGAAGCTGTTGCTGCAGCGGATGCGGCATTCAAAAATGGGCAGGGATTGTGGCCAACTATGAAAGTAGTGGACCGTATTAAATGTATGGAGAAGTTTGTGTCTCAAATGAAAGAGACCCGTACAGAAGTGGTAAAACTTTTGATGTGGGAAATCGGGAAATCTTTGGGAGATTCTGAAAAAGAATTTGACAGAACGGTAGAATATATTTACGATACTATCGAAAGTTTGAAAGAATTGAACGCTCGTAGTGCTCATTTCTCAAAAGTACAAGGAATAAATGCCATGGTTCGTAGAGGGCCGCTTGGAGTTGTATTGTGTCTTGGACCATACAATTATCCTTTGAATGAAACTTTCTCATTGCTTATTCCGGCATTAATTATGGGTAATCCTGTAATTTTCAAACCTGCCAAACATGGTGTTTTACTGATCTCACCTTTATTAGAAGCGTTTAGAAGCAGTTTCCCAAAAGGAGCTATCAATATTTTATACGGAAGAGGTCGTGAAGTGGCTTCACCGGTTATGAAATCAGGAAAAGTTGATATTTTGGCTTTGATTGGAAACAGTAAATCAGCTATTGCTTTACAAGACCAACATCCAAATAAAAACAGATTGCGTTTAGTCTTAGGTTTAGAAGCTAAAAATCCTGCGATAATTTTACCGGATGCCGATTTAGATTTGACTATCCAGGAATGTATTGCCGGATCTTTATCATTCAACGGGCAACGTTGTACCGCTTTGAAAATTTTATACGTGCACGAATCGATAGCTGAAGAGTTCAATAAACGTTTTGCTGCCAAAGTAGATGCTTTGATTTATGGAAATCCATGGGAAAAAGGAGTAATGCTTACGCCACTTCCAGAGAAAGAAAAGCCTGCTTATATTCAGGAATTGATTGACGATGCTACCAGTAAAGGAGCAAAAGTGATCAATGCCAAAGGAGGAGAGGTTACTGATAATTTTATTTTCCCAGCTATTTTGTTTCCAATAAACAAAGAGATGCGTGTGTATCACGAAGAGCAATTTGGACCTGTTGTGCCGATTTTGACTTTCAAAGATATTCAAGAACCATTAAATGATATGGCAGAATCTAATTACGGACAACAAGTAAGTTTGTTTGGAAAAGATATTAAAACCATTGCACCACTGATTGATACCTTAGTGAATCTTGTTTGTAGAGTGAATTTAAACAGTTCTTGCCAAAGAGGACCAGACGTTTTCCCATTTACCGGACGTAAAGACTCGGCTGTAGGAACTTTAAGTATTCATGATGCCTTACGTTCGTTCTCTATTAGAACTTTTGTAGCTTCAAAAGATAATGAGTACAACAATGCTATTTTACAAGAATTGTTAAACAGCAAAGAATCGAATTTCATTAATACCGATTACATTTTGTAGTTAGTTTAGAGTAATAAATTGCTAAACCGTCTCATTTTTATTAAATGAGACGGTTTTTTATTTATTGATAATCAGTAATTTGTATATTTGAGTAATCAAAATTTATTTAGTTTTAAATTTGTTTCGCATTTTGCTTTGATTAAATCGGTTGGTAAAATTGATAATCATTTGCTATGGCAAAATGGCTTGAAAATTGAAAAAATACATTTTTTATAATATATGGCTGTTTTTTTAAATTTAATATAATTTTTTGAAGAATAAATGATAATTATCATTATTTGATTTTATTTAATCAGATAACTTTGGAGGACAAAACTAAATCTTTAATACCATGAGAAATAAATATTTGTTTTTAGTAGCTGTAGCATTGATAACTATAGGGAGTAATAAAATCAGTGCTCAGAACAGTATTTGGAAAGCTCCGGATCATTCAAAAAATTTGAAAAATCCTTTTATTGGTAATGAAAAGGCAACTGCTGATGGTAAGAAAATCTTTGATCAAATGTGTGTTTTATGTCACGGAGAGCAAGGTAAAGGTAATGGTGCAGCGGGATTGACCTTGGAAACTAAGCCGGCAAATTTCTTAGAATTGAAAGTAGTTAACGAAACGGATGGGGAGATTTTCTGGAAAATAACAAACGGAAAATCACCGATGGCATCTTATGAGGAATTGTTAACAGATGACCAAAGGTGGAAGCTGGTCAACTATATCAGAGTATTAGGAGCAAATAAAAAATAAGTTCAGAGAAGTTTTTTAATTCGTATTTTCACGCTAACCATAATCAACCTAAAAAACTCCGCATTCGTTAATCACGAAGCGGAGTTTTTTTATGGATTCATTTTTCTGATGAAACTTACAGAGGAACATGATTGACTCTCTGTTTGCAAGAGTAAATTAGATTTATGATGTCGCTAATTGAACACTGATTTTACGTTTTAGGCTCATGCCAACAAATAATGCCACACTGATAATTCCCGAAAAAACTAAAAAGATAGTGGAATTGTTTGAAAGTGTAATCAAAACGGGACCGGCAATTCCTGCAGCGGCCCATGCTGTTAAAACATAACCCAATACGGTTCCTACCTGATCAGAACCGAAAATATCCCTTATAAATGCAGGGATGGTAGCAAATGCACCTCCGTAACAACTTATAATTATAAATACTAATATTTGAAAAAGGAAGGCATTTGTTGTAAATGCCAAGGCGATAAAACAGATAAATTCAACACTTAAAAAGGTCATAAAGGTTTTCCATCTTCCCATTTTATCAGAAATGGAAGACCAAAACAAACGGCCTAAACCATTGAATAGACCAATTAATCCCACAAATAAAATTACTTGCGAACTTTCTAAATTTGCGAATTCTTTTCCTAAAATGGCAGCCTTTGAGATAATCGCAATACCACAAACGGTATTTAAAAATAGGAGTAACCAAAGACTGTAAAAAGTACTTTGTTGAAAAATAGTGTTCTTTTTTGGAGTACTATTTTGTTCAACATTTGTTTTCGCTGCTAAAGCCTTTAGTGGAGATTCAAGATATAATCCTGATAACAACATGCACACGAAATAAACGATACCTAAAATATAAAAGGCATTCGCGACGCCAAACTGTTGTGTCAGCGGAGTGATTACCTGTGAGGCGATTATGGAACCAAAGGCAAAGGACATGATAATCAGACCGGATGCAAACCCAGGTTTGTCCGGAAACCATTTTAAAACGGTACCAACAGGAGTAACATAACCCAGTCCCAGACCTATACCGCTTATCACGCCATAGAACAAATAGAAGCCCATTATGCTTTCCAGATGAACAGAAAACCCGGCACCGATTAATCCCAATCCATAAAATAAAGCGGCAAGAATACCTGCTTTTTTAGGGCCAATTTTTTCAACGATTCTGCCAAGGAAAGCCGCAGAAAGACCCAAAAAGCAAATGGCCAGCATGAACGCATTTTTCAATAGGCTGACATCCCAGCCGAGAGCATTTTTTATGGGTTCAACCCAAATACTATACGCATAGACGGAACCAATAGACAGTTGAATAGTCATGCCGGCGGCAGCCATCAGGTATTTATTTTTAGACATAATTTCTAGTTTTTTGTTTTAGTAAAATAGAGTGGGTGGAAAGAATAATAAAGCAAAATCACTTTATTACGACCGTATTGAAATAGCGTTTGAAAATGCTTGCGGCTTTATCAATTTCTTCCGTGGTTGGCGGAGATATTTCTGCAAAAGCATATTCTAATTCCATAATTTCCCATTTGTGTTTACCCAGCTGGTGAAACGGAATAATTTCTACCCTTTCGATGGTTTTGTAATCAGCAAAATGTTGTCCCCATTCGTGTAAATATTCTTCCTGGTCGGTCCAACCGGGAACTAAAACATAGCGCAACCACATTGGTTTACCAGTGCTTTCTCTGTATTCGGCAATTTTTAAAGTAGTCCCGTTTTTAAGTCCTGTTAGTTTTTTATGCCACTCTTTGTTGATGTGTTTAACGTCTAACAGTAAGATATCTGTTCTTTCTAAAAGGGCTTTTGTTTGGTCGTCTAAGACACGTCCGTTTGAATCCAAGCAAGTTGAGATACCGTGTTCATGCAATCGGTCAAAAAAGGAGATTAATTTGGCACGCTGCAACAAAGGTTCTCCTCCAGAAACCGTTACACCGCCCGTCGCACCAAAATAGGATTTTTGATTTAAAGCTTTTTCGACTAGCTCATCGACAGGGATCAGTTTTCCTCCATTGATGTCTAAGGTATCCGGATTTTGGCAATACAAACATCTGAATTGACATCCTTGGACAAAAATTACCATTCGTATTCCCGGGCCATCATGAGTGCCGAAAGTCTCGAGAGAGTGAATGCGCAGAAAATCAGTATCAGAATTGTTTAAAAACTCATCTTGATTGGGTTGTTCTGGAAAGTACATAGTAAAGGGTAAAACAATTTTACTTGTTTCAGGTATAAAAAACAGCCTGTCATGTAGAATAAAATGGTTTAAAATTTATCCCGGACAGGCTGTTATTGTTAATTTAAATGAATTAAAAAAGTAATTGATATGGAATTACATGTTTTCATGAAATGTTCTGCTAATTACTTCTAATTGGTGTGCTTTGGACAATCTAACAAAATTCACGGCATATCCGGATACTCTAATGGTTAACTGCGGGTAATTTTCAGGATGATTATAGGCATCAACCAATGTTTCGCGGTTTAGGACATTTACATTCAAATGATGTGCATTGCGTCCGAAATAAGCATCCAGTGTAGTGGTTAGATTAGCAATCTGTTCTTTTTTACTTGATCCTAAAGATTTTGGAACCATGGTAAAGGTGTAAGATATACCGTCTTGAGCATCGTTGTATTTCAATTTACTGACCGAATTTAAAGAAGCGATGGCTCCGTTCACGTCTCTGCCATGCATCGGATTGGCACCTGGAGCAAAAGATTCGCCTGCTTTACGTCCGTCTGGTGTTGCGCCCGTATTTGTTCCATACATTACGTTAGAAGTAATGGTAAGCAAAGAAAGGGTTGGAGTTGCATTTTTGTAAGCGACATGTTTTCTTAATTCGGTAATAAAAATACTTGTGATTTCTATGGCGATATCATCTACGCGATTGTCGTCATTACCAAATTTTGGAAAATCACCTTCTATTTTGAAATCAACAGTTAATCCTTCTTCATTTCTGATAGGAGAGACTTTTGCATATTTAATTGCAGATAAAGAGTCGGCTATGATTGAAATTCCGGCTGCACCATAAGCAATATCAATATTTGGGTCACTATCAATCAAGGCCATTTGCGCTCTTTCATAATAGTATTTGTCATGCATGTAATGAATGATGTACATCGATTTGGCATAAACACGTGCCACTTCAGATAAAGTTGTTTTAAACGCTTCCATTACTTTGTCGTAGTCTAAAACAGCGTCATTCATTTCAGGTATATTGTTGATGACCAATGCGCCTTTTTGTTCTTCACGACCACCGTTTAAAGCCATCAATAAAGCTTTAGGTAAATTGGCGCGTGCTCCAAAATGCTGAATGGTTTTTCCTATTTGTTGGTAAGAAACACAACAGGCGATTCCATAATCATCAGAACCTCGATTGGTTCGCATTAAGTCATCATTCTCGTATTGTAGCGATGAAGTATCGATAGATACTTGTGTGCAGAAATCTTTAAAACCTTGCGGTAAGTTTTGGGACCATAAAATGGTTAAATTCGGTTCTGGAGAAGCTCCTAAATTATACAAGGTCTGTAAAAATCTAAAAGAGGTTTTGGTTACTTTGGTTCTTCCGTCACTTAATTGACCACCAATAGCTTCGGTTACCCAAGTTGGGTCTCCACCAAATATTTCATCATAAGCACCCGGGCGAAGGTGACGAACCAATCTCAGTTTCATTACAAACTGGTCAATGAATTCCTGGGCTTCTTCTTCGTTTATAAGGCCAGACTGTAAATCGTTTTCAATATAAATATCTAAGAAGGATGATACGTTGCCTAATGACATAGCAGCTCCGTCTTGTTCTTTAACAGCACTTAAATAAGCTAGATAAGTAAACTGAACAGCTTCAAGGGCATTTTTAGCCGGACCAGAAATATCAATACCATAACTTTGCGCCATGATTTTCATGTCTTGTAAGGCTTTAATCTGATCAGAGATTTCTTCGCGCAAGCGCACTTTATGATCGGTCATTTCCCCTTTTGTGTTGGCGAAATCCGCTTTTTTGGCAGTAATAAGTCTGTCAATTCCATAAAGAGCAACACGTCTGTAGTCGCCAATGATTCTTCCTCTGGCATAATTATCCGGTAAACCTGTTAGAACGTGTTTAGAGCGGTAGTTTCTTATCTCACTGTCATAAGCATTAAATACGGCTTGATTGTGGTCTTTAGCATAGTTAAAAATATCTGAAACACGATCAGAAACTTTTAATCCTTTTTCTGCAACTGCAGATTCGACCAATTTGATTCCTCCATAAGGTTTCATGGCTCGTTTTAGAACAGAATCAGTTTGTAGTCCTACAATAACTTCATTCTGTTTATTGATGTATCCAGGTCCAAATGAAGTAATATTTGAGATTATATCGGTGTCAATAGCTAAGCAGCCATTGTTTTTGCGTTCTTCTAATAATGCTTTTTTACATTCGTCCCATAAATCAGTGGTTTTTTTGGACGGACCAACTAAAAAGCTGGCATCTCCTTCGTAAGGGAAGATATTTTTTAATACAAAATCATATACATTAATAGTGTCATTCCATATTCCAGTTTTAAACTGAATCGTTTCACTTATATTTTCCATAATATTCTTAATTTTAATTAGATACTTGATGTAAATGCTCTTTTAAATATTGATTTACACTCAAATTTAACAATTTTTGAAGTAAGAAATCGGGTCGAAAAACACTTTTCTATGATGTTTTGTTTTTTATGAAATTATGGTGTTTTTATCATCTGTTTTGCCGTTTTATTTTTGTTTTTGTATTTTTTTCGGTATTAAAATTGTTTTTTTGTTAGTTTGAAAAAGCTTAAATTGAAATAAAAAAGCTACAAATAAATGATTTCATTATAAAAAAAAGCGCAGATGACAAGAAATAGCCATTTATAAAAATGATATTTATATAGTTTATTTCTATGTGAACTGTAAATTTAAGAGGGGTGTGGTTTTAAAAATTTGCTTTTTTGGAAGCAAAATGAGTAATTAACAAGGGGTATTGTTGGTTAATTTTGTTTTTTAATAAAATTTCAATCGATATAGTTGAAAGAAAATTCCTTATTTTGTTTTTTCTTCGTATTTCTTTAATGACAGAAGCGCCTTTTCCTGAATTTTTTTCTGAAAAAAACCAGTCCAGCCAAATAAAAAGCCTGTGATTCCCAATGCTTGTTTTGACCATTTCCAAATATCAAAATCATCGATCTGTTTAATGATTAAACCATCTTTAAAATGAAACTGGGAATGAATTACATTTACTACAGGTCGGTTTGTTTTACTGAAATTGTAGCTGGCTATCCATGTTAAAGAACCGACAAATTCATCGGCTTTCACGTCAGAGAATTGAACTTTGATATTTCCTTTGCTGTTTTCAATTAGCATTTTCCACATCTTGCAGACTTTATTTCCTTTTAATGGACCAAAGGCTGGATCACGAAATGTAACAGTAGGCGCATAACATTCGCACATGGTACTTACGTCGGCGTTGTTGAATGCTGTGTAGAATTTGATAAGTGTATTTTCGTTTGCGTTCATATTTCGTAAAGTGAAAAGTAAAAATAGTCAAATTTTATCTTCAAAATAATGTTTTACAAACTAATGTCGAAAAATTAAATAGGATTTATCTGTGATTTTGAAGTATTAAGATTGTGTTTGCTTATTATTAAATAAATCAGACTCATTATTGCTATTAAATTTTGAATACAAAAGAGGATAGCTTTTTAAGTCGCTATCCTCTTTTGTACTTTGTAAAATGTGTATTATTTAACTTATTTGGCTTTTTGGAAATTCAAAAAGCTTTGAAATTTGATTTTTAGTTTTTAACCTAATTTCTTTGCATTTTTAGTTATGCTTTCTAATAAAGTGTCGTACTTGTCTTTTAATCCCTCTGCATAATCATTGCTTTTGCTTAAAATTTTTCTTCTTGTTTCTTTTCCTTTTTCGGGAGCAAACAATACGCCTAGAAGTGTACCTGCAGCAATCCCACCTATTACTCCCAATACTACTTTATCTGTTCTCATAATTGTTTTTTTTATTGTTTAAATTTTGGTTTATAATCTTTTACCTTGGATAAGTCTTAATAAGACAGCTATAATAGCGATGACAAGCAGGATGTGTATAATTGATCCTAAACTGAATGCAAAAAATCCGATTGCCCAAAGAATGATTAATATTACTGCTATTGTGTAAAGAAGATTGCTCATGATTTTTAAATTTTAGTGATTTTTTCTATTTATGAAGTGAAGTTCAAACAGTCCGGTTGTGCTACTTAAATTTTCTCAGGGCCCTGAAGAGGTAATCGATTTATTGCGATCGTAGCATTACTATGATTTAGAAAAATTCAATTTTTTAAAGAACTTCAATAATTTTAAGTAATTCCTCTTTGGTTTTACCTAACTTGATTTGGAGTTTTTTAATCATTTCCTCTTTCTTACCTTCTGTAAAAAGCAAGTCATTTTCAGTTAAAGCGGCAAATTTTTGTTTTAATTTTATTTTTTGCTCTTCCCAATTTCCTTTTAGCTCCGTGGTATTCATTTGTATTTTATTTAAAAGGTGAAAAAGGTTTCTTAACGCACCAAATATCAGACAGGCTTATATAACTTTAGATTATTGTTTTTAGAAAAAATAATAAGCTATATTTTCTCCACTAATTCTTCTATTTTCTCAGCTAATTCGCTGTATTCTTTAGAAAGTTCTGTTATTTCGCGTTCTGTTTTTATTTCGGCATTCATAACTGCATTACTGGCCGTTTCATGGGAAGATACCAGTTCATTTACTTTCAAATGTAACGAGCCCGAAAATCTATTAAATGATTTTTGAATAATAAATAAACTTAAAAAAGTAATTCCAAAAATGATATCCCCAATAATTTGATGAACATCCCTGGTAGTAAATAAATTATTAACCCACCAAGCTAGTACCAGAAATAGTGCAAAAACAAATGTTATGGAATTACCCAGTATCGTTGTGGCGGTTGAGGTCAGTTTTTCAAAAACATGTTCCATATGACTGTATATTTTATTCATAAAGTATATTTTTTTGAGTTTAATGTTTAAATGACAGATGTAATTTTTTTTTAATCAATCATTTAGATCTAAGTGGTTATTTTTTTTGAATCTATTTTTGAGATAATTCCAAATCAAAGGAAATATATCACTACTGTCAGTAGGTTGTTAATTTAGGATTCGTCTTTTGTTGTACGAACCAGACTGATACCAGACATGAAGAAGATAATGCCTAGCAGAGCGTAAGTGATAAGAGGTTTAATGTCTCTAATTTCGGTTGATGCATTAGCAAATAGAATTGCTGCATAAGTCAGGCCGCCTATTCCGAGAATGGTAAGTAGCGCGCCAAAGATTCTTTTAATATTCATGATTTTTATTTTTAAAGTGTTGAATTGTACAATTTATTTTTTGCTTTTGAAGTCTAATTAATTTTAAAATTAAACACTTGGAAAACAGTATTTAAAACATTTTATAAATGTTATAATGATAGTCCAAATGTATTTTGATTAGACTTCAAAAGCGTTACATAATTGTCAATAAAAGTTATATCATTTACACTTTAAAAATGAAGAAAAATGGAGAAAACTACATTCTTGCCATATACCAACTCAATTCCTTTTCGATTCTTTCGAAGTGAAAATGTGCCGTAATGTTTTTTTGGAGACGTAGAAAAGCAGTTTCACTTTTCACCACATAATCAAATGCTTTGTGATGCATGCAGCTTATTGCAACATCAATTTTATCTTGTGATGACAACATTACAACAGGAATTTCCGGATTGAATTCTTTGATTTTATCCAAAGTTTCAATACCATTCATTGCATTTTTATCGATTCCGTCAAGATGATAATCCAGAATAATTACATCTGGTTTTTTTGATAAATTGGCTATGCAAAGTTCCCCTGTTGAAAAAGTTTCAACAATAAAATCGGTATGATGAATGAATTCAATTTCTAAAGATTTTAAAAATAGCGCATCATCGTCTACCAGAAAAATTTTTATTTTATTTTCGTTTTTCACAATTAAGTATTTTTAATTACACTGAGTTCTTCTTCTAATTCACTGCAGGCCTGTAAACAAATTTCTTCGAGCTGCGTCACTAAATCATCTATTGCTTCTGTTTGATCTTGAACTATTGCAAATTCTTGAATTTTTTTTGCCAAATTTTCAAAGTTGGCACTTATTCCCATTATTGAAAAAGAGGGAATCATTTTATGTGCTGCAGCGCCTAATAACTGCCAATTTTTATCCTCTAAACTTTGCTTAATAGTGTTGATTAGAGGAGGTGTTTGGGATAAATACAGCGATATCATTTCCATCATCAGTTTTGGATTTGATTTGGTTCTTTGATTTAAATAAACCAAATCGATACATTTTATTTTTTTCTCCGTATTACTTTTATCTATCTGGTTTTCATTAATCTTTGTGCTACTGTTTTCAAGTTTTGGTTTTTTTAATATTCCAATAATTTTGCTGTACAATAGTCTTTCGTCAACAGGTTTTGCAATGTAATCATTCATTCCAACTGCTTTGCATTTAGCTAAATCAACTGTGGTGACATCGGCAGTTAAAGCGATAATGGGAATTTTTGAATTCATAGTCTTACGAATATATTCAGTAGCTTCAAATCCGTTCATTTCGGGCATTTGTAAGTCCATAAGAATGATGTCGTAGTCTTTGTTTTTTAGTTTTTCAATAGCTATTTTACCATTTTCAGCAATATCTCTTGCAAATCCAAACTCATCCAATAATGTTTTCATTAGTAATTGATTGAGAGGAATATCCTCTACCACCAGTACCTTTATGTTTTTTATTTCGGTATCCAGTTCTACTATCTCATTTTCTAATTCAGCATCCGAATTTGTTTTTTGAAAGCTCAGTGTAAAACTAAATGTGGATCCCTCATCAACAATGCTTTTTACACGGATAGTACCGCCTTGTGATTCCACTAATTGTTTTACGATGGCAAGACCCAGTCCTGTTCCACCATATAATCTCGAAGTTCCGCTGGATGCCTGTTGGAAATTTTCAAATATTTTTCCTATTTTTTCTTCTGGTATGCCAATTCCTGTATCCGTTACTGCAAATTGAATAATTACTTTATCTTCTTCTTCATACAATAAATCAACGCTGACAATAATTTTACCTTTTGTTGTAAATTTTACGGCGTTGCTCACCAGATTTAAGATGATTTGATGCAAACGCACCGGGTCACCCACAAGAACATCTGGAATATTACGGTCATATTCCGTAACCAATCTTAAATTTTTTTCCTGAATTTTTGTTTCAAATAGATGGAGCATAGCACTTATGGAAGATTTCATTTTGAAAGGTGTTTTCTCAAATGTCATTTTACCGGCATCTACTTTTGCTAAATCGAGTATGTCGTTAATGAGGACGATTAATGCATCGCCACTCATTTTAATTGCGTTTAAATATTCTTTTTGTTTAGCAGTTAAATCTGTTTTTAAGACCACTTTTGTAAATCCGATAATTGCATTCATCGGTGTACGAATTTCATGGCTCATATTTGACAAAAATTGCTGTTTTGCTTTCACAGCATTTTCAGCTATAATAGTGGCATTCTCAGCATTTATTTTAGCTTCTTCTGCGATTTCTGTTGCTAATTCAGCAAAAACTCTTGCTTCAACGAGTTCAGTAGCGATTCTTTTTTGATCTGTAACATCTCTGGCCACAATTACAACACCAAGCACGTTTCCGCTGCCATCCTTATAAACAGAACCGTTAAACAATACATCTGTTAGTTTGCCATCTTTATGGCGAAGTGTAAGTGGCGAATCAGCAACAGAACCTTTTTCAAAAACTTCCTGATATACTTCGCGTGCTTTTTGTTTTTCGGTAAAATAATCGAAGAAATCAGAATGAGTAAGTTCTTCCCGCGTCATGCCGGTTATATTCACCAATGCTTCATTCATATCGGTAATTTTCCCTTCGGTATTAATCGTAACCAATGGGTCAAGGCTTGCCTCAATTAGACTTCTCGCGTATCGTGATTCTTGATTTTTTATGATTTCTATCTGTATTTATGAAATTGATATAAATTGGATTTTACTGATTTTAATTCCCAATTTCCTCAAGTGGATTTCGTCTTTTATCCTTCAGTTTTTTGAAGTGTGAAGGGGAGAGACCTGTTACTTTTTTGAACTGAGTAGAGAGATGTGCCACACTACTATAATTCATTTTCCAAGCAATTTCGGTAATATTGAGCTCTCCATAAATAATTAATTCTTTGATGCGTTCTGTTTTGTGTGATATAATAAATTGCTCGATTGTTGTCCCTTGAACTTCTGAAAATAAATTGGACAGATAGGTATAATCATGATTTAATTTTTCGCGCAAATAGTCTGAAAAATTGATTTTTATGACTTCGTCAGAATGGTGAACCATTTCTATAATTACATTTTTTATTTTTTCAATGAGCATGGCTTTCTTGTCATCCATCAATTCAAGTCCTGAACTCAAGAGGCACAATTTAAGTTTTTCCCTTTGCTCCATAGTAATGTTTTCCATGATTTCGACTTCTCCTAAATCAACAACAATGAAGTGTAGCCCAAGTTTTTTCAATTCCTCTTTCACTGCCATTTTACAGCGATTACTGACCATGTATTTGATATATAGTTTCAAATTATTTTTTTTAGAAGATTTTGTAAAATTCGGTTAAACATTAATAGAAAGGCTTATATAACTTTTGATATAAGTTGTATAATTCACACATTATTAATTTTATATATCTTTAATAACAGGAAGGATTCGGCTAAAAAGAGACTTCTATCAGAGGCTGTTTTCAAAAACAGATTCACAAGCGTGCTCTTCTTTTTTGTAATTTACGAATAAACTACGAGAAAGAGTGTTATTGGTGTAAAGTTGTTGTTAATGAGGTGGGTATGTAATTTTTTTTAATTTTATTTGAAAGAGTCAAAAAGGATTTTTTTATTTTAAATTAGTTAGTTTCAAAAGTATCTTTCCAATCGAGGGATTTTATAGATGAAACTTTATTTTCTTCATTCATCGACACACGAAGTTCTTTATTGGCTACTTTCTTAGTGTATAGTGCTTTATAACGAAAAATTAGCGTGTTTTCGTTTACATTTTTATAGATCTCAACTAACCGAAGATCTTTGAACGTGCCATAATATTGTCTGAATCTCGTGCAGGTTTTTGTCAGATTTTCAAGAGTTGTATTTTTAATGACTGTAGCCGTAGCCTCACTTTCGTTAAAAGGCTTAAATTTAGACGTATTACAAGTCATTAGAACTCTTTTTCCTAATTCGTAAGCTTTATCTTTTTGATAGTCAGTTACGTCAGAAGGCATTAGCTTTACGATTTTAATTTCCTCAGGCTTTGGTTCATTAATGATTGTTTTGGATTTGCAACCAATAAGCAAAACAAGACTGAAAATGAGGACTATCTTTTTCATGATTTATGTTATTTTCAATAATACGTTCGGATCAGGGCAATTTTCTAAATAAAAATCCAGATCACTTTTACTGCAAACCCCAGGATAATCACCGTTATGATCACCGATGTTTTTAATAATTTGAAAATGTAGATGAGGTGCATAATCACCATTAACGGTGGCATCTCCCAATGAGGCTAATTGTTGTCCTTTTGAAAAAAAAGTTCCAATTTCGAGTTCCGCAATACTTTCTAACGATAAATGTCCGTATAAAGTATAGAAAGTTTGATTTTCCAGTTGGTGTTCCAATATAATTGTCGGGCCATAATCTCCCAGATTGTTATTGAAATTGAAGCTATGAACGGTTCCGTCAAGAGCTGCTAATACAGATGTACCGGCTTTTATCCATAAATCTAATCCGATGTGAATGTTTCTTTCTTCGGTTTTGTTGTCGTTAAAAACGGAACTTCTTTTATATAAATTTCGCTCTTCATTATATCCTCCATAGGCCACTTTCGAATGATTTTCTGCTAAATTTTTTTCGATGAAGTTTTCAAAATCAAAGGCATTGTCTAAAGCAAGTCCCGATAATGCCTTATTAGAAACTGATAAATCCAAAGGAATGTATTGGTCGTAAGGAATCGAATTGTCTATTACGTTTACATTTGGAATGCTTTTTAGCAGTTTTTCGAGCGTGTTCATTTATCCTGATTTTTTAAGAAGTCTAAATTTAAAATAAATAAAATAAGATAAATAATTTTACGGGGCATTATAACTTTTATTTGTGAAATGAGGCTCATATTCATTAGATTAGAATAAAGAAGTGCATTATTTGAATATTCTTTTTTAGTTTTAAAATTAATTTTCTACTAGCAATCAGAAAATTAAGAAGGATTAACTTCATTCTTCATTTTACATAGTTTTCGAGAAATAGTCCACATCTTTTCCATAAGCAAGTCAGTAATATTTTATTAAATAGTAACGAACAATAGCTTATAATTCGTTGATTTAGTGTTAATTAAGGTTAAAATTAAATTTGTGATTTTTGTTATTTTTAACTTCGGGTTGTTTTTTAAAAGTTTTACTTCAAAAGTTTAGTTTAGGGAAAACGTTTCTGAAAAATAATAATATAATTTATCTGTTTGACCATAATAAACGCCTCAGCTACTGCACTTTTAATCATTGATGTCCGCTCGGAATAAGTTCCGAATATTGGTAACTGGCTCGATTTTGTGCCGATTTTAAAATATTTATTTAAAACATGGCGTCTATGGAAAAACAACAGCTTCTTCAGTATCCTGTAAAAGGATAAACAGTCCCCTAATTTTTTATAGAAAGAATTTAGAGAAATGTATTTAATTTTTCTCATGGCTATTCTTGTCTTTTATTGAAACCTAATGACATTTAGAAATATTGGGTTATTCTATTTTTTAACATCTTCTCTTCGGGTAACAGACAAAAGATGGGGGTTTATCGATAGTATAAAAATGATTGTTCAGAACTTCTGAATTTTAGTATTCCAATTTTTTGAATGAAAATTAATTCAACTTTCGTCAACAACCTAGTGAAACTTGACAACTATTATTATGAAATCAAATTTATTGGGTGCATTATCACTGATTGTGATTGCATACACCCTGGATAGTTGTTCCTCTGATAATGTAGAACCACAAGATACCAATGTAGTAATGAACTATACTTATGTTTCATCAGAGCTAGAGACTCTGGAATTGATAAATATTTACAGATTAAGCATTGGTCTAAATGCGTTGGAGAAAATTAATCATATCTCCTATAAGTCAGAAGAGCATGATAATTATATGATTGCGAATAATGTGGTGAACCATCATGGTTTTGTTGAACGCTCAGAAAATATTAAAAATGTTTTAGGGGCCAAGACGGTGAGTGAAATCATAGCTTATAATTACAATTCTCCAGAGGCTGCATTTACGGCATGGATGAATAGCCCTAAACATAGGGAAACAATCACTGGAGATTATACCCATTTTGGAATTTCAATAAGGGAGAATCCCGATAACAAGCGAAAATATTACACAAATATTTTTATTAAAATTTAATTTTATTCAAGAACAAAAAAGCCAGACAAAAATAGTTTTATCTGGCTTTTTAAAATGATTTTAAATTTTTTAATATAAATCAGGATATTTTGAAGGATTGACTTCGTTCATCATGCTATATACTTTTTCAAAAATATCTTCTGCAGATGGTTTTGAGAAATAGTCCCCATCTGTTCCATAAGCAGGTCTGTGCGCTTTTGAAGTTAATGTTTGGGGTTTACTGTCTAAATAATTATAGCCATCCTGTTGCTCGATTATTTGTTGCAAAATATAAGCGGAAGCTCCACCAGGAACGTCTTCGTCTATTACTAAAAGGCGATTCGTTTTGGCAATACTTTTTACAATGTCATGGTTGATATCGAATGGGAGTAAGGATTGTAAATCGATGATTTCACAATCAATACCAATTTCAAGAAGCTCTTTAGCGGCTTGTTGAACCAAGCGTAAAGTAGAACCATAAGAAACTAAAGTGATGTCAGTACCTTCTTTTAAGGTTTCAACTACTCCAATCGGAGTTTTGAATTCGCCATAATTCAAAGGCATTTTTTCTTTCAATCGGTAACCGTTTAAGCATTCCACTACAAGTGCCGGCTCATCACATTCTAAAAGAGCGTTATAGAATCCAGCGGCTTGCGTCATGTTTCTTGGAACCAACACATGAATACCTCTCACGGCATTAATAATCATTCCCATTGGTGAACCAGAATGCCAAATACCTTCTAAGCGGTGGCCACGAGTACGGATTATTAATGGTGCTTTTTGTTTTCCGACAGTTCTGTATTGTAAGGTAGCCAAATCATCACTCATGATTTGAATGGCATACAGTAAATAATCTAAATATTGAATTTCTGCAATAGGGCGTAGGCCACGTAATGCCATTCCGATTCCTTGTCCCAGAATGGTAGCTTCACGAATTCCTACATCGGCAACACGAAGTTCACCGTATTTTTCTTGCATGCCTTCTAAACCTTGGTTAACATCACCAATGTTTCCTGCATCTTCACCAAATACCAATGTTTCCGGATATTTCGTGAAAATGGCATCAAAGTTATCACGCAAAATCATACGTCCGTCAGTATCTTCCTTAGCATCTTCGGCATATTCAGGTGAAACTTTTTTTACTGAAAACACATTCGAATCAGATTCAGAAAATAAGTTACTGCTAAACCTGCGTTGTGTTCTATTGGTATAATCGGTAATCCATTGGGATAATTCATTTTGTCCATTATCATTGATTAGTAATCGTAACACTTTACGTGCAGTAACCAATATTTCTTTTTTTAATGGATCTTTTATAGCATTTAATTTAGCCGTATGCTGTAAAATTAAATCTTTATTCTTGCTGGTAGCGGCAATATTTTCTAACAATGAAATAAGCTCTTTTTGCTCTTCAACTATAGGCTCGATAAAAGCTTTCCATGCTGCTTTTTTACCTTCAAGAACTTCTTTTTTTGCTGTGGCATCTATTTCGTCAATTTCTTCCGGTGAAGCGATATTGATAGCAATCATCCATAATTTCATCTGACGGATGCAATCAAAGTCTTTTTCCCAGGCCAGTCGGGCAGCATTTTTGTATCTTTCATGTGAACCTGAACTGGAATGTCCTTGAGGTTGTGTCAATTGGTTAACATGAATTAAAACAGGAATATGATTTTCACGGGCGATATCGGCCGCTTTTTCATAAGTGGCAATTAAATCTACATAATCCCATCCTTTTACGGTAAGAATTTCAAAACCATTAGTTCCTTCTTCTCTTTGGTATCCTTTTAAGATTTCAGAAATACTTTCTTTCGTAGTCTGATGTTTGGCATGAACAGAAATTCCGTATTCATCGTCCCAAACACTCATGACCATCGGTACTTGTAAAACTCCGGCTGCATTGATAGTTTCAAAGAAAACGCCTTCAGAAGTACTTGCATTTCCGATAGTTCCCCATGCAATTTCATTTCCTTCAATAGAAAAATTGGATGCGTTTTTTATGCCTGTAACGTTTCTATATATTTTTGAAGCCTGTGCAAGTCCCAATAAACGAGGCATTTGTCCTGCGGTTGGGGAAATGTCAGCACTTGAGTTTTTTTGTTCGGTAAGATTTTTCCAAGAACCATCTTCATTTAAACTGTGTGTGGCAAAATGGCCTCCCATTTGTCTTCCTGCAGACATCGGGTCTTTATCAATATCAGTATGTCCATACAATCCGGCAAAAAATTGCTCTATGGTCAATTTACCTATTGCCATCATAAATGTCTGATCGCGATAATAGCCCGAACGGAAATCACCATTTCTGAAGGATTTTGCCATGGCCAGTTGTGGTACCTCTTTGCCATCACCAAAAATTCCAAATTTTGCCTTTCCAGTTAATACTTCCTTACGCCCCAACAGACTGCATTCTCTGCTTGTTATGGCGATTTTGTAGTCATTCAAAACTTCGGATTTGAAGTCTTCAAATGTCAATGTAGAATTTATTTGTTCTTTTATCATAATTGAAAAGTATCACTTAATGCGGCAAATTTACTGAAAAACTGTCTATTTTCATAATTCATTGAAGAAAATATAATTTTATTATTTACAAAGAATATAAAAAAAAGGCGGTATTTTTTTTTATTAAATATAATTTAAACGGTCTTTTACTGAGAATAGTTCAATAAACAAGGGTGATTTGTTGCCGATTAAAACCATTTTCTAGTGAAAAGATTGATTAATGTTTTAGGGGCCAAAGTAATCACAAACCGTATTTTTTCACTGTAATGACTTTGAGAAATTTCCCACCCGTTATTAGAATAGACCGGTAAAAACAGTTCAAAATAGTCTGTGACTAAGTTTAAACGGATTCCGCTATCGTAAACAAAGTTTTTATTTTGATACCTATTCTTTAAAAAACCAACATCTCCATATACTTCGACCCAATTCCAAATATTAAAACTGGCATTCACAGTAGTTAGCCATTGGTTGGCGTAAGGTGTGCTTAGTTTTGATTTAAAACCACCTTCTGCCTGAATGTATTGTTGACTAAAAAAACCGCTATCTTCCGATCTTCCGTAATAATTGTAATCAAAAAGATAATCTGTTGGTCTGTCCAATGCAAAACTAAAATAATCAGAATCAGTAGTGTTATACAGGAAAGCACCTGCAAAGAATCGCAAATTAAGTTGGCGGTTGCTCTCAAATAGTTTTCTAAACTCTATTTCGGTTGATGCTTTTCCAAACTGACTTGAAATTTGTAAATCAGGTACAAAGCTGAAATGATTGGTCGCTTCTGTTCTGGTGTTGAAATATTTAACATTAAAAACAGAATAATTTTCTTCGGAATTATCAACAACAATGGCACTCTCTTCCCTCTGTACAATTACCTGACGGACAAAGATCACTTGTTTTCGGTTGTCTCTGAAGTCGTCTTCACGAATTCGTAATTGTACCATCGGGTTTATTCTCAGATAAGCTGCATCGGGTGCGTAATGAAAATAGGATCCGGAAATAGAATATTTTACGTTATATAAATGACTTTTTCTGTAATCTGTATTGAAAATAAAGGCACCGGATCCTGACAAATTGTTTGATTTTATTGAATAAGCAGGATTCAAGTCAAAAATAAACGGTTTGTCTAAAATGGTCCTGTTATAAAATCTCATTCCGGGAGCAAGACCGTCGTAATAATTATAGCTTATGATGGGTACATATAAAATCTGGTTGTAATACGGATCTTCCAGATCTTTGAAAAAGGTAAATTTTACGGGACGGTTGTTCGGAAAAAAACCTTCCAGCTTTTTCCAGTTATTTCTCAAATTGAATTCAGGTACTTCGTTTTTGTAATTTAAAATAATTTTATCGGCATTTTTTCTGGCAAAAGTGAAAGTGGTGTCACATGCGTCAATATCTAACCATTCTTTAAAGACTATTTTTCCTTTTTGAGTACCATAGATAGGCATTGGAACCGGAATTTCAGTCTTGTTGATTATTGAAAAAGTAATACTGTCTTTTGTTTTAGAAACGCTGGAGAACTTATAATCAATGATTTCCCTTGAATTGATAATCGTGTTAAAAAACCAGTTGATGTCTTTAGGGGAATTTTTTTGTAGCAGGGCTTCAAATTCGTTTCGGCTAACTTGTTTTTCTTTGTTTTGTTGATAAAACTGACGGATACTGTTTGGAACGGTATTGTTTTGCAAATAGTCATCCAAAAATCGGATACTTATTCCTGCACGATATTTACTGGCAATTTGCTCGTTAAATTTGATTAATGAATTTTTAGGATCCCCCAATGGCTGGTCAAGATTTTTTCGGGCCATAAGCATATAAAAATAGCTGTATTGCTCATTAAAATCGATATTGGTCAAATTATACCCTTTTAACAAGGTAAAGGTTGAGGCACTGCCCAGCATTTTACTGTCGGGATGATATTCGTCGATATATTTCATCATCGTGTATATCTGAATACCATCATAAACCCAGTTGTCTTTTCTGGGATCCAAACGAAGACTTTTTCTCAGGTATGTATTTAAATAGGTTTTAAGAAACTTAATTTCATATAGGAATTCATCCGAAAAAGGACTGATAAAAGAAGGCAGCTGATTCAATCCATAAAAAGGATTTCGGTTGTAATCGGCTTGTGAGACAAGGATTTTTTCGTGGGGATATTCACCAATCAAATTAGTGGCAAAATTGACAATTCGATCAATAACAATCGCTTTTTGAATATCGTTCAATCTGCTGCTTTTCATGTCTGTAAGCACTTCATGATGACTGTTCTTATAGCTGTAAAAGCTGAGTTTTGGTTCTATGAAAAGACTGAAATCAGTTCTATTGCGTCCATTTAATTTATAGATCGAAAATTTGTCGTCCTGTGTTTTAGAATCGGTATTTAAATCGGTTATAACCTCCAGATATTTTGGAATTTTAATGTCAATATCAAAATCAGAAATCGCATTGGCAAAATCGTCCAAATTGTAGTTATTGTATCTGGCAAATTCATGATTTTCAAAACGGGCAGGGGTAAGAAACCAGTTTTTAAGGTTCATTCCGCCAGTATCGGTATAGCCATATTTAGTAAACCGGTCACTTGGAACTTTAGTTACGTAGGTAAGGGATAAAGTTATTTTTTGTTTTGGAGCCAATTTTTCCCTTAATTCGACCTCGATAAAATCAGGATTTTTTTCAGTTCTTTCCCAATTAAGGAATAGCTTATTGGGACCAATGATGGTGAGGTTATTTGTACTTCCGCGTTCTCTGTCTTTGGCTAAATGAAACCCTTTGTAAAATTCATCCGAAAAGCGTTTGGCAAGGGGTGTATTTTTTTCAGAATAGGCATTATTCCAATCGTTCAAAACAATCGAACGCAATGTGTCGTCCGACTGATTGAAAAAAGTGATTTCTTGCTGAATGTTAAGTGTTTTAGTAACTAAATTGGCCTCAACAGATAATTGAGAATGATGTTGTGAAAACAGCTTTACAGGGGCAAAAAAAACAAAAATAGATAACGCTATTTTACAGATTGATTTCAATAGTTTTTTGAGTTTTAAAACGTAAACCAATATACGGATTTTTACCTACAAAAGAGGAGTAAAATCGTTAAAATAGTAGTAGTGATCCGATTATTTTTAAGCCCCGTTTAATGCTAAAAGTTTGGGGTCAAATCATATTTCTTGTAGAATTTATCCAAAACGTCAACCACTTCATCTTCAGTGTCTACAATTTTAAATAAATCCAAATCTTCTGGACTTACAGTATGTTCTTTTTCCACCAAAACGGCTTTTATCCATTCTACTAATCCAGACCAAAAGCTCGATCCCACCAGTATGATAGGAAATTTTCCAATTTTTTTGGTCTGAATCAAAGTGATGGCTTCAAACAATTCATCCATGGTGCCAAAACCGCCGGGCATTACCACAAATCCTTGCGAGTATTTGACAAACATCACTTTTCGAACAAAAAAGTAATCAAAATTCAGGTTTTTATCGCGGTCAATATATGGGTTGAAGTGTTGTTCAAATGGCAACTCAATGTTCAATCCAACAGACGTTCCACCACCAAGATGTGCTCCTTTATTTCCGGCTTCCATAATCCCTGGTCCACCACCTGTAATCACGCCATAACCGGCTTTACTGATTTTGTATGCAATTTTTTCGGCAAGCAAATAATAGGGATCGGTAGGTTTTGTTCTGGCCGATCCAAAAATAGTAACGCAAGGACCAATTCGGCCCATATTTTCATAACCGGTAACAAATTCAGACATAATCTTGAAAATCGCCCAACTGTCATTGGTTCTGATCTCGTTCCATGTTTTGCGCTTCAGTTTGTCTTGAATTACTTTATCTTCATCATTATCAAAATCTTCTAATCTCATAATCTTTTATTTTAGGAGCTATTCCAGCTATCCGCTTGTATCTTTATAAGGTGAAGAAAAATCACCTCATAAAGGATACCGCTTTTATCTGGGCTAGGGCATCCCGTTTTGGTTCAACTTTTTGGTTTCAATTAATCTTTATCAAAGACGTTTTGACTAAGATAACTCTTTTTTCAAGAATTGTGCAGTATAGCTTTTCTTAATTTTTATGATTTCTTCGGGAGTTCCTTTGGCAATAAGCTGTCCGCCGCCTTTTCCGCCTTCCGGACCAATGTCTATGATATAATCGGCCAGTTTGATGACATCCATATTATGTTCGATAATCAAAATCGTATTTCCTTTATCAACCAGTTTGTTAATGACATCCATCAGGACCCGAATGTCTTCAAAATGCAAGCCTGTTGTAGGTTCGTCAAGGATATAAAATGTGTTTCCCGTATCTTTTTTAGACAATTCTCCCGCCAGTTTAATGCGTTGCGCTTCACCTCCGGAAAGGGTTGTACTTTGCTGTCCTAACGTGATATAGCCCAAACCTACATCCTGAATTGTTTTTACTTTTCTGTAAATTTTCGGTATGTTTTCAAAAAACGGAACGGCTTCATCAACTGTCATATTGAGTACATCCGAAATGGATTTTCCTTTATAGCGGATTTCTAAAGTCTCTCTATTAAAACGCTTTCCTTGACAGGTTTCACATTCGACATAGACATCTGGCAGAAAGTTCATTTCTATTGTACGCACACCCGAACCTTCGCAGGTTTCACATCGTCCGCCTTTTACGTTAAAACTGAAGCGTCCTGCCTTATAACCGCGAATCATACTTTCGGAAGTCATTGTAAACAAATTTCTGATTTCGGTAAAAACCTCCGTATAAGTGGCCGGATTCGAACGTGGTGTCCTTCCAATCGGACTTTGGTCAATATCAATTACTTTATCGATATGTTCCAATCCCTCAATTTTCTTGTATGGTTGTGGTTTTTTGACACCATTGAAATAATAGGCATTCAAAATAGGATACAGAGTCTCGTTAATCAAAGTAGATTTTCCGCTTCCCGAAACACCGGTTACACAAATCATTTTACCCAAAGGCAATTCTATCGAAACGTTTTTCAGGTTATTTCCGGTTGCTCCGGTCAGCTTTAGAAATTTTCCGTTGCCTTCACGTCTTTTTGACGGAACTTCAATTTTCATTTGTCCGTTAAGAAATTGTGCGGTAATGGTATCTGAGGCAAGGATTTCGGCAGGAGTTCCCTCACTGATGATTTCACCACCGTATTTTCCTGCTTTCGGACCAATATCAATCACATAATCGGCACGTTCAATCATGTCTTTATCGTGTTCCACCACAATCACCGAATTTCCGATATCACGCAATTGTTCCAAAGAATGAATCAATTTTTCATTATCTCTTTGATGCAAACCAATACTTGGTTCATCCAAAATATATAAAACACCCACCAATTGTGAACCAATTTGCGTCGCTAATCGAATGCGCTGGGCTTCACCACCTGACAGGGATTTTGAACTTCGGCTTAAAGCCAAATAATTCAAACCAACATTCATCAGGAAGTTCAAACGGTCTTTAATTTCTTTGATAACCTCGGTTGCTATTCGTTTTTGTTTATCGGATAAATGGTTGTCTAAGTCCAGAAACCATTTTGTCAAATCCGAAATATCCATATTACACAATTCGGCAATATTCATTTCATTGATTTTAAAAAATAGCGCTTCTTTTTTCAAACGGGAACCCTCACAAACAGGACATTCTACTTCGTCCATGAATTCTTTTGCCCAGCGTTTTATAGAGGTAGATCCGCTTTCGTCATGTTGGTTTTTGATAAAATGCGAAATCCCTTCAAAATCAATTTTATATTCCCGGGCAACGCCCAAGTCTTTGGAATTGATAACAAATTTTTCTTTTCCGCCATTCAAAATCATTTCCATCGCTTCCTCCGAAATGGTTTCGACAGCATCGGTCAATTTGAATCCGAATTTCTCGCCTATAATTTCAAGTTGCTTAAAAATCCAAGAGGATTTGTATTCGCCCAAAGGTGCAAATCCACCACTTTTTATAGACAGTTTAGGGTTAGGGATAATCTTTTTAATATTGATTTCATTTATAGTTCCCAGACCGTTGCAATGCTCACAAGCTCCCTTTGGGGAATTGAAAGAAAATAAGTTCGGTTCCGGATTCTGATACGAAATTCCTGTTGTCGGACACATCAAATTTCTACTGAAATAACGTACTTCATTGGTGTCCTGATCCAGAATCATCAAAACATTTTCACCATGATGCATCGCTGTATTGATGCTTTCAGACAAACGTTTTTGATTGTCAGGAGTATCTTCTACCAGCATTCTGTCAACAACAATCTCGATGTCGTGGGTTTTGTATCGGTCGAGTTTCATTCCCGAAACCAAATCCTGAATATCACCATTTACGCGAACTTTCAAAAATCCCTGTTTAGTTATTTGTTGAAAAAGCTCGGCATAATGTCCTTTTCTGGCTCTAATAATCGGTGCCAGAATATTGATGCGTTTTCCTGTAAAATCCTGAATAATCAAATCTTTGATTTGTTCATCAGAATAGGAAACCATTTTTTCTCCTGTGTTGTAGCTGTAAGCGTCCGCTCCACGGGCATATAGCAAACGTAGAAAATCATAAATTTCGGTGATGGTTCCCACCGTAGAACGCGGACTTTTGCTGGTTGTTTTTTGCTCGATGGCAATCACTGGTGAAAGGCCGTCAATTTTATCCACATCGGGACGTTCAAGTCCTCCAAGAAATTGTCGTGCATAAGCCGAAAATGTCTCGACATAGCGACGCTGTCCTTCAGCATAAATCGTATCAAAAGCAAGGGATGATTTTCCGGAACCTGAAAGACCGGTAATCACCACCAGTTTTTCACGGGGAATGGAAACATCTATATTTTTTAGATTGTGAACGCGAGCACCTTGAACTTCAATCGTATTGTCTGTATCTAGCATAATTTTTGCAAATTCCGAATAGTCGGAAGCAAAGTTACCATTTTGATTGATTCTTTTGATAGAACAGTTTAGAAGTTTGTGTTAAAATGGGATATAAAAAAACGCTAATGAAGGTTAGCGTTTTCTTTTTCTGTAGAATGCAAAACTAAGCCGTGTGAAGATAAAATATCGATACTTCTTACTATCGGATAATTTAATAAATTACGCTATCCGATATTAAAAATTACTCTATTGTCATCGATTTTAACTTGCTTCGATAGGCTTCGAGGGCGACAGATTTGGAAATGAAGCCGTAATATTTGTCGTTTTTAAGTACGGGTAAGAAAGCTTTTCTTGATTTTTCAAACTTATTCATCACCGTTTCCATAGTGTCATCCGGAAAAATAATTTCAGAGGGAGCCGTCATTATCTCTTTGACCAGCGTGTATTTTACTCTGTACGTATTGAATATTATTTCTCGGATATCATTAAAATGAACAATACCCAGCAGTTCATTGTGTGGATTGACAACAGCAAAAATTACCTGATTGGAATGTGAAATCAAATCGACTAATTTCTCCAGATTTTCATTTGGCGTTACCGTCAAATAATCAGTTTGAATGATGGAATTTGTATCTAATGTAGAGAGAATATTAGTGTCTTTATTGCTGGTAAATGCATGCCCTTTTTTGGCTAAATTTTTCACATCCATAGAATGTTTTTCAAACCGTTTAGAAATTGCAAAACTGATGGAAGCAACAATCATCAAAGGAATCATTAGGTTGTAGCCTCCTGTAATTTCTGCGATAAGGAAAATAGCAGTCAATGGTGCGTGAAATAAGCCACTTAAAATACCTGCCATTCCCACTAAGGTGAAATTACTGACAGGCAATTTTGTAAAACCCGTTAAATTGAAAAATTTAGAAAAGAAAAAACCGGCATAAGAGCCCAAAAACATGGACGGAGCAAAGTTACCTCCGTTTCCTCCGCTGCCCAATGTAATTCCGGTTGCAAATACTTTGACCATCATGGTTAAGCCAACAAATAGCAATAAGGCCCAACTGTTATTACGAAACCCGCTAAATAAGGTGTTTTCCAGTAATTTTCCCGGATCATTCTCGGATAATGTTTTGATACTTTCATAACCCTCTCCAAAAAGTGTTGGGAAAATAAAAATTAGGATGGCTAAAATAGAGGCTCCAAAAAATGCTTTTTTATAAGGAGAAAATTTAAGCCGAGAAAAAAAATGTTCTACCCTGGCAAAATTCCTTGAATAATAAACCGAAATAAAACCGGTAAATAGTCCTAAAAGTACATAAAAAGGAAAGTTATGGTAATCAAAAGTTTGTTGCTGTTTAAAAGACAATAAAATAGTCTCGTCTAAAACAATTACCGAAACCAATGCACCAGTTGCTCCGGCAATCATAATTGGTGTAAAAGCAGCAATGCTGACATCAACCAATAATACTTCAATAGCAAACAAAACTCCTGCTATAGGGGCATTAAAAGCCGCCGCAATTCCAGCCGCTACACCACAGCCAATCAATAAAGTTCTGTCTTTATAGGATAGTTTATATTTTTGACCATAATTAGAACCAAAAGCCGCTCCGGTAATTACAATTGGACTTTCCAAACCTGCCGAACCTCCTAAACCAACGGTAAGGGAACTTGTTACGATTTGGGCATACATCTGTTTTCGTGGAATGATACTCGCTTTTTTAGCAACAGCATATAAAATCTGTGAAGTTCCTTTTTGGATTGTCCCTCCCAAAAATCTTTTGACAACAAAAACAGTAAGTAAAATACCAATTATAGGCAAAATACCATTAATAAATCCAAGTTTTAATATGGCACTGACATAAGTTGCAAACGAAAATACCCAGTGGGCAAAAGCTTTCAGGACAATTACTGCAAAAGCTACTGAAATACCTACTAAAACAGCAGATAAAAATATAAATTGTTTCGCCGTTATTTTGGTTTGCGACCAGGCAATAACGAGTTCTAATTGAGAGGTAAACTTTTTGAACATTACTATTTTTTAAAGGGGTGCAAAATTAGTATTATTTTAAGCGTAACTAATATTTTTTAATGCTTCTTTTTTACTTAAAGGCTTGAAATCACTATTGTGAACAAATTCTCGAACCGCCTCTGGATTTGTTTTTCCGTATTCGCGTAAGGCCCAGCCAATTGCCTTTTGAATAAAAAATTCTGTTGATGATTTGTGTTTTTCACAGATTGCTTTTAATAATTCAAAATTGGTTTTTTCTTTATAACCCAACTGAAATAAAATGGCACTTCTTTTCAGCCACATATTCTCTGAACCGGAAAAGCGTCTGATGATGGAATCTGTCTCCAAGGGAAATTCTGATAAGTATTCTCCCAAAATGTATTTCGCAATCGTATCGACACTATCCCACCAGGAATTAGTGATAATCAATTTTTCAATGAGTTGAATATCTTCTTTAAGGTAGTTTTTTTTGAGTGTTTTTATTAAAATTTCTATGGCGCAATAATGAAGTTCACGTTTCTGTTTAGCATATAATTCGACTGCAATGGCTCTTGGATTTACTGAAACTTCGTTTTGATTTTCTTTCCAGATTGTTTTAAAAATTTGTCTTCTGTCATCGGTTTTGATTCCAAAAAAAGAAAAATTATTTTTCATGTATTTCGCCATGGCAAAAGCATTCTCCGTGTTTTGCTTTTCGGTAAAGGCGTTTTCTAAATCGAGTATTAATGACATAAATTTCGTTTTCAAAATTTTTTACAATCCAGCTGCTTTATCATCTCCTCTAAAATCAGCTCCACCTTCCAGTTCCTGATTTGGTAAAACCAATATTGCATCTACTTTTCCTATGACAGGAGTGTTTTTTTCATTGATTAGATATCCTTTTGTTTTTAATAATTCAATAGTTTTTGCTTCGAAAGTATTTGGTTCAAAAGTGATTAAGTCAGGCAACCATTGGTGATGAAAACGAGGAGCATTTACGGCTTCCTGCATACTCATGTTGTATTCGTAGACATTTAATATGGTTTGCAAGACAGATGTTATAATAGTGGAGCCTCCTGGCGAACCAACCACCATAAATAATTTTCCGTTTTTTTCTACAATTGTTGGCGTCATAGAACTCAACATCCGTTTTTCGGGAGCAATGCTGTTGGCTTCATTTCCAACCAATCCAAACATATTGGGTTCACCCGGTTTGGCACTGAAATCATCCATTTCATTGTTTAGAAAAAATCCTAACTCGTCGCAGTAGTATTTGGATCCATATCCGTCATTGATAGTTGTTGTAGCGGCAACGGCATTACCAAATTGATCAACAATAGAATAATGGGTGGTTTCCATGCTTTCGTTATAGGTTACTTTTCCTTCTTTGATATCCGAAGATAAAGTGGCTTTGTTAAAAGTAAAGTCGGACATCCTTTGTTTTAGATAGTCGTCATTCATCAAAGCTTTTAAAGGGATTTTTACAAAATCAGGATCACCTAAATAAACACTTCGGTCTGCATAGGCTCTTCGTTCGGCTTCCACGATCACTTGAATAGCTTCTGTAGAATTATGCCCCATTTTGGACAAATCATAAGGGGCTATCATTTTCATGATTTCGGCTAAACAAATTCCACCACTGCTAGGCGGAGCCATAGACGTTATTTTCAAATTCTTATAGTTGAAACTCAATGGCGTTCTCCACTTGGCTTCGTATTTAGCCAAATCTTTCATGGTAATGATACCGCCATTTTTTTTCAGGTATTCAACGAGAACCTTAGCTGTTTTTCCTTTATAAAATTCATTCCTGCCATTTTTCGAAATCCTTTTTAAAGTTTCGGCTAATTCTGCGTATTTAATAGTGTCGTTTTGTTTGTAAACAGTGGCGAATTTTGTTTTTTCTCCATTTGCTTTTATGATCACATCTCTGTAATCATGCAATCGTTGTTCTTGTTTTTGGGTTACAATAACACCTTTTTCTGCCAATGCGATTACTGGTTTCATAATTTCGGACATTGGAAGCGAACCATATTTTTCATGAACTGCAAATACGCCGGCAATGGTACCGGGAACTCCAATAGCAAGAGGGGTTTCGGTGCTTTTTCCTTTTATGACATTCCTGTCTTTGTCTAAAAACATATCTTTTGTTGCTGCCAAAGGGGCTTTTTCACGATAATCTAAAGAGCCAACTTCGCCATTTGCTTTTCGGAATACCATAAAACCGCCACCGCCAATATTTCCGGCATAAGGATAGGCTACAGCCAAAGCCAATTCGGTGGCAACCATAGCATCAAATGCATTACCGCCTTTTTTCATGATTTCGACACCTATTTTGGAGGCTTCTTCACGAGCCGAAACCACCATAGCTTTTTGTGCAATCAGACCACTTTGAGACATCATAATGTTTGCAGACAAACAAATAAGGGCACAAGCGAGAGTTAAAGTTATTTTTCTCATAACTGGGTTAATTTTTCTAATGAAATGGTTTGTAAATCTTCAAAAAAAGGAGTGAATTCGGCTTCAAAGTCCGAATAAAATTCTAAAAGTTCATTGGTGGCAAACCGCATCTTTGATTGCTGATTGGTGCGACTATCCATTTGGGTGAGTATTCGGTTAATTCCCTCCACCGTCTGATAGCTGACCAGCCAATTGTGCTGAATCATGTAGGGCATCAGACCTTGAGTTCTGGAGGTTAGTAAGTCTCGGTTTTGATGTAAGGACTGATAAAATCGCTCCACATAGTCTTCGAGTTTTTCTTCCGAATAAATGCTCCAGTTTTTAGCTAAAAAATGATCATAAAAAACATCTACAATTACGCCGGCATAATGGTGGTAATTTTTGTGTAAACGTTTTGTACTTTGTCTAAAAATGGGATGTGCATCTGTAAAAGTGTCAATAGTCCGATGCAGGAGAATTCCTTTTTGAATCTCATAAGGGAAATTTTCATATTGTTTTCCCCGAATTCCATCAGCCATAAAATTGCCGATTTTAACCAAATCGTTATCACCGGAAAGATAAATATGGGCTAGGAAATTCATTTTTTTAAGATAAAAAGATTCTGAGTTTCTGAGGAACAAAGTTTACTCTCGTAAATGTATAATTTTTTTTCCATCTGTCAATTAAAAACTCAGAACCTAATGAACTTAGTATTTTTGAAGCTTTTTTTAAAATCTTAGCGACTTAGCAACTTAGAAACTCAGCAACTTTTTTATATTTGTAACTCAATAACCAAATTAAAAAAAATGACATTAATAAAATCAATATCAGGAATTCGAGGAACAATAGGAGGAAAGGTAGGAGATAATCTGACTCCGGTTGATGCCGTGAAATTTGCTTCTGCTTATGGAACTTGGTTGAAAAATTACACCGGAAAAGAAAAATTAACTGTAGTTGTAGGTCGTGATGCCCGTATTTCGGGACCAATGATTCATAATTTGGTGGTAAACACTTTAATCGGTCTTGGAATTGATGTAATTGATTTGGGTCTTTCGACTACGCCAACTGTTGAAGTTGCTGTTCCTTTAGAGAAAGCAGAAGGAGGAATTATCCTGACCGCTTCCCATAATCCAAAACAATGGAATGCCTTAAAACTACTGAATGAAAAAGGAGAATTCTTAAATGGTGTTGAAGGGGAAAAAATATTGCAAATTGCCGAAGCCGAAGCTTTTGATTTTTCGGATGTGGACAGTATAGGTGCCGTGATGATTAATGATGCTTATATGGATATTCATATTGACGAGGTGCTGAATTTGCCGTTGGTAGATGTCGATGCAGTGAAAGCAGCCCAATTTAAAGTGGTGGTTGATGGTGTAAACTCTTCTGGAGGAATTATTATCCCAAAATTATTGGAATTGATGGGAGTGGAAGTAGTGAAATTATATTGTGAACCAAATGGTCATTTTCCACATAATCCAGAACCTTTAAAAGAACATTTGACCGATATCTCAGAATTGGTGGTAAAAGAGAAAGCACATTTAGGTATCGTGGTGGATCCGGATGTAGATCGTTTGGCTTTCATTTGTGAAGACGGAGAAATGTTTGGAGAGGAATATACTTTGGTGGCTTGTGCGGATTATGTGTTGAGCAAAACTCCTGGGAATACCGTTTCGAATATGTCTTCTTCCCGTGCTTTGCGTGATGTGACGAATGCGCACAATGGCAGTTACGAAGCCAGTGCGGTAGGAGAAGTGAATGTAGTTGAATTGATGAAAAAGAATAATGCCGTAATTGGCGGTGAAGGAAACGGAGGAATCATTTATCCGGAATTGCATTACGGACGTGACAGTTTGGTGGGAGTAGCTTTATTCCTGACTCATTTAGCGAATAAAAAAATGACTGTTTCTGCATTGCGTGCTTCTTATCCGGAGTATTATATGAGTAAAAATAAAATCGAATTGACGCCACAGATTGATGTTGATGCGATTTTAGTAGCAATGACAGAAAAGTACAGAAATGAAGATATCACAACGATCGATGGTGTAAAAATTGACTTTGCTGAAAATTGGGTTCATTTAAGAAAATCGAATACCGAACCAATTATTCGTATCTATACAGAGGCTGCTTCTCAGCAATTGGCAGATGATTTAGCACTTCGAATTATTGATGAAATAAAAGCAGTAGCTGGAATCTAAAACCGGTACTTCTAAAATTAAAAACCCTTTCAAAGTGATTCACTCTGAAGGGGTTATTTTTTTTGTTTAATTCTTAATGACTTTGAATGTTTGCTGTGAAGCTCCATAAGTTATAGACACAATGTACAGTCCTTTGGCAAGATTAGCCCCGATTTTGATGTCTTGGTTAGTGAAAAAACATCGGAGGAATAACAAATTACCCCTTTCATATCAGTAATTTTTAGATCTATTTTTTCATTAGTTACCGATTTAAATTTAAATGTTCCTTCGTTTGTAATCTTGTCTCAGCAGGAAATGAACTATAGGGATTTTTCAAGATTTCTTTAACATTTTCAGACAATCAAATTCATTCAAAAA
>RCUJ01000138.1_pt1 | contig 40396 bp, 36 predicted proteins | sample 2166321 | NCBI WGS metagenome assembly RCUJ01 (sample SAMN09932808, study PRJNA488358) | compost metagenome | feature: garden; material: soil; isolation source: compost soil in an enriched community after 118 h of incubation | place: Germany: Experimental Botanical Garden Goettingen | collected... | reverse complement strand
GGCGCGCGCGGTCCAGCCGCAGCATGGTGGACGTGGCGGGGTAGGGGTGGCAGTCCAGGCAGACGGGTTGGCGGGCGGCGGCGCGGTTGATCAGGTCCAGCGTTTCGCGGGTGCGGCCGTGGTTGCGTTCGCCGGCCAGCTTGTGGTGGGAGAACACCACGCGGCAATCGAGTTCGCGGCCGATCAGCAGCGCCTCTTCCATGGCGGGCACGATGTGATCGGCCTCGTCGCGCAGGTGGGTGGCGTACAGGCCGGGGCGGCCCGCTTGCTTGGCTGCTTTCAAGGGCAGGCAAACATCGATGATCTCATCGGTGGGCGCGGCGCTGGCGGGTGGATAAAAAGTGCCGGTGGATACGCCGAAGGCGCCCGCGTCCAGCGCCTCTTGCAGCAGGTCACGCATGGCGGCGCGTTCGGCGTCGTTGGCGGCGCGCGAAGTGTCGTCCATGACCGCCACCCGCAAGGTGGTGTGGCCCACCAGCGGAATCACGTTCACGGCGGCGGGCGTGCCGCGCAGCGCGTCCATCCAGGCGCGGAACGTGCCGAAGCGGAACAGCTCGGCGGGCCCCAGCAGGTCCAGCGGCTGCGGAATGTTGTCGCGCTGAAGCGGCGCGAGGCTGATGCCGCAGTTGCCGGTAACGACAGTGGTAATGCCCTGCGACACCTTGGGCAGCATGTCGGGATGCGCCAGCAGGTAGCCGTCATCGTGGGTGTGGGAATCGATGAAGCCGGGCGCCAGCACCTGGCCGCGCCCGTCTATCACGGGCACGCCCGCGGGGTGGGCAAAGCTGCCCACCGCCACGATGCGCTCACCCAGCACGGCCAGGTCGCCCGGCTGGGCGGGGCCGCCCGAGCCGTCGATAAGCGTGGCGCCCGCCACGATGAAGTCAGCCTGCAAGGTGGGCAAGGTCATGAGTGCTTAGTCCAGCTTTTCGATGCCAGCGGTGTCGATGATCTTCTTCCACTTGGCGGTTTCGCGATCAATCAATTGCTTGAACGCTTCCGGCGAGCCGGTGGCGGGTTCGGCGCCCAGCGTGGCCAGGCCGGTGCGCACTTCGGGGGCTTGCAGCGCTTTCTGGATGGCGGCGTTCAACGTGGCCACGACGTCGGGCGGCGTGCCCTTGGGGGCGACCACGCCGCCCCAGGCCACGGTTTCATAACCCTTCAAACCGGACTCATCCAGCGTGGGCACGTCGGGCATCAGCGCCAGGCGCTTCAGGCTGCTGACGCCAATGGCGCGTACCTTGCCGCCGGCGACCAGCGGCGCGGCTTCCGAGGTGTTGACGAACATGTAGTCCAGCCGGCCGCCCAGCAGGTCCTGGATGGCGGCGGGGCCGCCGTTGTACGGGATGAACATGACGTCCACCTTGGCCATGCTCTTGAAGAGTTCACCGCCCATGTGGCCGGTGGTGCCCACGCCCGAGGCGCCGTAGGACAGGCGGCCGGGTTCCTTCTTGGCGCGGTCGATCAGGTCCTGCACGCTTTTGACGGGCGATCCGGCCGGCACGATCAGGGCGTTGTACAGGTCGAACATGTGCGCGACCGGAGTCAGGTCCTGGTCCACGTCGTAGGGCAGGCGCTTGAACAGCGAGCGGTTCACCGCCAGCGTGTTGATGTTGCCGTAGCCCACGGTATAGCCGTCGGCGGCGGCGCGCTTGATCAGCGAGATGCCGATGTTGCCGGCCGCGCCCGGGCGGTTTTCAATCACCATCGTGGCGCCGGTGTCTTTGGCGATTTGCGTGGTGATCAGGCGCGACAGCACGTCGGGCGAACCGCCCGCGGCTGACGGCACCACGAAGGTGATGGGCTTGTCGGGATAGGCGCCGGCGGCCGAGGCCGTGCCGATCAGGGCGGCGCTGATTGCCAGCGCGGATACGCTGCGGAAGAGGGTGCGATGCATGGTGGTATTCCCCTTGTTTTGTTGTGGTGACCGGCGCAGATTACACCCGCGTTGCGGCACTGCATCATCGAAAAATGTGGCAATCCTATAATCCGCCGTTATTGGTCAAGGGGAATAAAAATGGATGTGGAAGGCTACGCCGATGAGGTTGGCCCCAGCGCGGGGCGGCCGTTGAACCTGCGTCAGATCGAGGTTTTCAGGGCGATCATGATGTCGGGTTCCATCAGCAGCGCAGGGCGCATGCTGCATGTGTCGCAGCCGGCCGTCAGCCGGGTGCTGGCATTGACGGAAAGCCGTCTGGGTTATCGCTTGTTCGAACGGGTCAAGAGCCGTTTGTCGCCCACGGCCGAAGCGCGCCGGCTGTACGCCGAGGTGGAGCAGGTGTATGGCGGCATCCAGCGCGTGAACGATCTGGCGGCAAGCTTGGGGCAGTCCGGCGCGGGTATGTTGAAGATCGTGGCCAGCGCCAGCTTCGGGCAGCGTCTGATTCCCATGGCGCTTGAGCGCTTTCGCGGCCGCAACGCGGATGCGCGGGTGGACTACCGCAGCGTTACGTTTGACGAGCTGGCGGCGTACTTCTTGTCGGGGCAGGCGGATATCGGCATTTCGATGCAGCCACCCGATCATCCCAACCTGACGTCGGTTCGGCTGGCGCAGGTGCCCGTGGTGTGTGTGATGCCGCCGGCCCATCCCTTGACCAGCCACAAGGTGGTGCGGCCCGAGGACTTCTCGTCCGCCGCCTGGATCGGCTACCCCCGCGACACGCCCTTGGGACGCGCGTTGCAACCGTTTTTTGGCGACGGGCCACGCCATGCCGCGGCGATCGAAGTGCATTCACCGGTCACGGCGTGTTCGTTCGTGCAGCAAGGCCTGGGACCGGCCTTGGTGGACACCTGGTGCGTGTCGACCGAGCAGTCGGCGCATATGGTGTTGCGGCCCATCGAGCCCGAAACCAGTGTCGAGGTGTGGGCCACGTATTCGAACCTGAGCGCGCCGCCGCTGTTGGCGCGCAGGTTCCTGGCGGCGGTGAAGAAGACCTTGGAGGCGAAGACCTTGGAAGGGGAAGCCGAGGCAGGCTGAACCTGGCCCCCGCGGGCGTTCCCCCCGTTTGGCTATTCCCGCTTTACAGCCCTTCGGCTTTCAGCGCGGCCTGGACGCCCTTGTCGGCTTCCATGCGCTTTTCGAATGCCGCCAGATTGTCTTGGCCGGCCAGGTCCACTTCCTTGGCGCGCGCCCAGCGCAGCACCACGTACAGGTAGGCGTCCGCGATCGACGGCGCATCGCCCGCCAGGTACGGCTTGCCCGCCAGTTGCGCATCGATTTGCGAGAACAGCTTGGTCAGCAGCTTGGAGGCCGAGCCGGCCAGATCCTTTTGCGCGCCTTCGTCGCCCAGGAAGCGGGAAGCGCCGAAGATCATCGAGAACGTCTTGTGGATGTCGGAATTGATGAAGCCCAGCCAGCGGCGGACTTCGGCGCGCGAGCGGGCGCTGCCATCGCCCAGCAGCTTGCTTTGCGGCGCTTGTTCGGCAATGTATTCCAGGATGGCGACGTTCTGCGTCAGGGTCCAGTCGCCATCGGTCAACGCGGGCACGGCGCCCAGCGGATTCACCTTCAGGAATTCAGGGGCCTTGAGCGCTTCGCGGCTGAGCTGGTGCGTTTCGTAGGGCTGGCCGACCCACTCAAGAACAATGTGGGAAGCGAGCGAGCACGCGCCGGGCATGTAGTACAGTTTCATGCGATGGAGTCTCCGGAAAGGAAGAACGGGAGGCTCCCGTCCCAGGGCGCTATGGTACGCCACCCGTCGGGCGCTTCTCGCCAACTTGTCATAGCCGCCGCACCCGCATTCAGCCCTTTGCCGCCGGAGATGTCCATGCAGTCACGCACCGCCGCGAGCACGCGCGCGATTTCACTTTTTTCGGTTGCTACGCTGATCATGGCGGGCGCCATGGTGTTGGCCAAGCCTGCGCATGCCGCCCAGGAACCCGCTTCGGTGGCCGCGCGCGTGACGCCGGTGGTGGGAGGGTTGGACCATCCCTGGGCCATGGCATTCCTGCCCGACGGCGGGGTGCTGATCACGGAACGGCCCGGCACGCTACGTTTGCTGCGTACGCCGGGCGGCTTGTCCAAGCCGCTGTCAGGGGTGCCGAAGGTTGCCGCGCGCGGGCAGGGTGGCTTGCTGGATGTGGCGCTGTCGCCGGACTTTGCGAAGGACCGGTACGTATACCTGTCGTACGCCGAATCCGATGGCGACAAGAGCGGCACCGCGGTCGGTCGGGGCAGGTTGTCCGACGATGGCAGCGGCCTGGAGGATTTCAAGGTGCTTTTCCGGCAGATGCCGAAGCTGTCGTCCGGACTGCATTTCGGTTCGCGCCTGGTGTTCGACGGCAAGGGCCATCTTTTCATTTCGCTGGGTGAGAACAACCAGCGTCCCACCGCGCAGGATCTGGACAAACTGCAAGGCAAGGTCGTGCGCCTGAACCTGGACGGCTCGGTGCCCGCGGACAACCCCTTTGTGGGCAAGGACGGCGCGCGGCCCGAGATCTGGTCCTACGGCCATCGCAATCCGCAGGGTATGGCGATCAACCCGTGGTCCGGCGACCTTTGGGAAAACGAACACGGCCCGCGCGGCGGCGACGAAATCAATCTGGTTCAGCCGGGCAAGAACTATGGCTGGCCGTTGGCCACGCATGGCATCAATTATTCGGGCCTGCGCATTCCCGAGGCCAAGGGCGAAACCGTGCCTGGCACGGAGCCTCCCCTGTTCTGGTGGGCGAAGTCGCCCGCCATCAGCGGCATGGCTTTCTACGATGCCGACCGCTTTCCGGCTTGGCAAAAGTCGGTGTTCATCGGCGCCTTGGGTAATCAGAACCTGATCCGCCTGACGCTGGATGGCAACCGTGTCGTGGGCCAGGAATGGCTGCTGGTGGACCGCAAGAGCCGGATACGCGACGTGCGGCAAGGGCCGGACGGCTATGTGTATGTGCTGACTGACGCCTCGCCCGGCCAATTGCTGCGGGTAGCGCCGGCGCAATCTGGAGGGTAAGCGATGAAGACCTACGAGTTGATCGGATCGGCCGGATGCGGGTCGGCCATAGTCGAGATGGCGCTGGTGCTGGCCAACGTGCCGCACACCCTGACCGACGTGCCCTATCTGAAGCCCGGCCCCGAACGCGACCGCCTGCTGCAACTGAACCCCTTGGGACAGGTGCCGACACTGATCACGCCCGAAGGCGAGGTCATGACCGAAAGCGCGGCGATGATCCTGCACCTGAACGACGTGGCGCCGCAGGCCGGTTTGGCGCCATCAGCCGACAAGCCTGAACGGGCGTACTTTCTGAACGTGCTGCTGCGCCTGGTCGGCGCGGTATACCCCACGTTCACGTACGGCGATATTCCGTCGCAATGGGCGGGCGAGGGCGCGGCGGCGGACTTGCTGCGCGAGCGCGTGCATACCCGGCGCGCGGAGCTATGGAAGGAACTTGAACAGCAGGCCGGGTCGCCCCACATGTTGGGCCGGCGATTCTCCGCGCTGGACCTTTATGTGACCGTCATGACAAGGTGGCGTCCGGGGACTGCGTGGTTCCAGGCGGAATGCCCGGCCTTGGCGGCGGTGGCGCGCGAGGCGGCGCTTGAACCGAATGTGGCGCGGGTATTGCGCCGCAATTTCCCCGCGCCGACTGAATAGCCTGACCCAAAGGGCGCAACGCCCGGGGCCGCGGCGTTATGACTTGCCGCGGCGCTTGCTCTTTGCACGGGCCTCGCGCACGGCGATGTACACGCCGCTGCCCGCGATGAAGAGCGCACCCAGATAGGCATAGGCGTCCGGCGCTTCGCGCCAGAATATCCAGCCCAGTATCGTGGCCCAGATCAGGCCGGTGTAGTCGAACGGCGCCACGACCGACGCGGGGCCGATCCGGAAGCCCTGCGTGATCAACGCCAGCCCCAGCGTGCTGAATAGCGCGATGCCGCCGAAATACGGCAGGTGCTCGACGGTGGGCGTCTGCCACACCCAGGGCAGGCCCACCGCGCTGCACAGCAATTGCCCCAACACGATGTAGAACGTGGTCGTCAACATGCCTTCGCCCCGGCTGATGCCGCGCGCGGTGATCATCATGACCGCGTAGAGCAGGGCCGTGGTCAGGGGATACAGCGTGGCCGCCTGGAATGCGGCCGAGCCCGGGCGCACCACGATCAGCACGCCGACAAAACCAGCCAGCACCGCGATCCAGCGCTTGCCGTCCACGCGCTCTTTCAGGATCAGCACCGACAGAGCCGTCACGAACAGCGGCGCCGCGAACGCGATGGCGGTGGCTTCGGCCAAGGGCAGCGCGCGCAGGCCCAGATAAAAGCAACAGGCCGAGACCACATTGATGGCGCCGCGCACCAGATGCAGCCCGGGATGCGCGGTGCGCACCACGCGCCGCCCGCCCAGCCACAAGGCCAGGGCCGTCACGAAAGGCAGCGCGATCAGTGCGCGCAGGAACAGGATTTGAAGCGGGTTGTAGTGCTCGCCCAGCCATTTGGCGTTGGCGTCGCTAAGCGTCAGGAAAAAGATGCCGCCCACCACACAGGCGATGCCTGCGAAGGCGGAGTGGTCCCGGGCGGCGGGCAATACAGTTGAGGAAGACATCGGAAACCTGCGAGGGCGGCGGTTCCTGCCGCCGTGGGGAAAGGGGACGAGCGATTGATGCGAAGGTCAGCCCTGGGCGCGGTAGGCGGCAAGCGCGACCATGGCCCAGGCGGCCAGGAAGGCGGTTCCGCCTAAGGGCGTGACGGCGCCCAGCCAGTGGACGCCCGTCAGCGACAGCGTGTACAAGCTGCCTGAAAACAGCACGATGCCTACAAACATCACCAAGCCGGCGGCTGACAGCAAGGGCGAACCGAAGCGGGCGCCCAACAGCGCGATGACGAACAGGCCCAGCGCGTGGATCAAGTGATACAGCACGCCCGTCTGCCAGACGGACAGCAGCTCTGGCGTCAGCATGCGCTTGAGACCGTGCGCGCCGAAAGCGCCCGCGCCCACCGCCACCATGAGATTCAACGCCGCAAGTATCGTCAACTGCCGGTCCGTCATTGCCAGTCCTTGTAAGTGATCGTGTGTAACGCCGCCTATGATATGCCCAATTACGGTGCAAGCCGGGGCGAACAGACGCCGGTTTGCGGCTTGCGGCGGGATTTCCAAATGGGATATTATAAATTCTGTTTGGAATAGGGTCTCAGGATCCCAGGAGCGCATGATGACCATCGCCATACCCGGTAAATCGGCAGACAAGCGCGGCGCTGCCGCCACCCGTCCGCCACGCCGCACAACGGCGCGCGCCAAGCAGTTGTTCCAGGAGTTGGTGGACAGCCCGCTGAGCGACATCGCGCGCGACGTGCGCCGTGGCCTGCCCGCGCAGATGGTGGACGACGCGGCCGATTTCCTGCAAGTGCCCAAGTCTGAAATCATGGCCATTACCGAGGTCAAGGCGGCGTCGCTGTCGCGCTGGAGCCGGGAAGGGCAGATGCTGCCGCTGGGGGAATCCGACCGGCTGGCGCGGGTGGCAAGGGTCGCGCGCGTGGCGCGTCAAGTGCTGGGTAGCGATGACGAGGCCGTGCTGTGGCTGAACACGCCCGTGCCCGCGCTGGGCAACGTCAAGCCCTTGTCCTTGCTGACGTCAGATGCCAGCAGCCGCATCGTTGAAGACACCCTGGCCCGGGCGGCGGCCGGCGTGTACGCATGAGCGATTTCATTTCCCTGTGGCGCATCGGCACCACGGCCGGTACGTACCGCGCGGATGACTTGAGCGGGGCGGGAGCGGCGGCGGTGGGCGGGCGCTACAACAGCCCGGGCACGGCCGTGGTGTATACCTCGTCCAGCGTCGCGTTGGCGGTGCTGGAAACCGTGGTGCATTTTGCCGTGCGGGCGTCCGAACAGGCCAATCGCTATCTGATCGAGGTGGCCGTGCCGCGCGCCATCCATGATGCCCGCCAGGTGCTGACGGTGAACCAGTTGCAGCGCGATTTCCCGTTCTGGGAGGCGGTGCCGTTTGCCGAAGCCTCGCAGGCGGTGGGCGACAACTGGGTGGAATCCGGCGTGTCGGCACTGCTTGAATTGCCCAGCGCCATCGTGCCGTATCGCGGCGTGCCCGACTGCAACCTGTTGATCAATCCGGCGCATCCGGATGCCGAACATATTGTGGTGGTGCGGCGCGAACGGTTTGTGTACGACCCGCGCCTGAAAGCCGCATGAACAAAAAAGGGGAGCCCCACAAGGCTCCCCTTTTTACAGCCTGGCCGGCTTCAAGCGGTGGTCAGTACCGCGCGGCCCACCACCTTGCCCGCCCGCAACGCCGCCAATACGCTGTCGGCCTCGGCCAGCGCGTGGCGGTGCACTGGCATGGGCGGCACCTTGCCCGCGCGCACCAGTTCCATCAATTCCTGCAATTCCGCCAGGTTGCCGACGTAGCTGCCGATGATGGACATGGCCTTCATGGGTATCAACGCGATCGGCCATGAGGAGGCCCCGCCGAACAGGCCGACGATGATGAGCTTGCCGCCCTTGGTCAGGAAGTCGAACGCCAGCGAAGTGGTGGCGGGCGCGCCGACCAGGTCGATCGCGGCCTGAACCGGCTTGCCGCCCGCGGCTTTGATGATCTGCTGCGCGGCGTCCGGCGCGGCGCCGTCGATGGCGGCCAGCGCGCCGGCCTCCAACGCGGCTTCGCGCTTGGCCGGGTCGATGTCGACCACGATGGCGCCCGCGCCACCCAATGCCTTGATCAGCGTCAGGCTCATCAGCCCCAGGCCGCCCGCGCCAAAGATCACCACGGGATGTTCGCGGTAGATGTCCGCGCCAATCTTCTTCAGCGCGGAATACGTGGTCAGGCCCGAGCAGGCGTACGGCGCGATCTGCGCGGGATCAAGGTCGCCGATGTCGATCAGGTATTTGGGGTGCGGCACCAGGATGTGGTCGGCGTAACCGCCCGCGCGATGCACGCCCAGGCAGGCCGGCGCGCTGCAATGGTTTTCCATGCCGGACAGGCAGGGCGCGCATTTGCCGCAGCCTATCCACGGATACACCAGGTAGTTCTTGTCGCTGGACAGGCCTTGCGCGTCCGGCCCGGCCGACACCACGCTGCCTACCGTTTCGTGGCCCATCGTCAGCGGCAGCGACACGCCACGGTCTTTGAGCGCCAGGGTGCGGCCCTGGCCCAGGTCGTAGCCGCCTTCCCACAAGTGGATATCGCTGTGGCAGACGCCCGCGGCGCGCACTTTCAACAGCACTTGCGTCCCCTGGGGGGTAGGCGTGGGCTGCTCCATTTCCTGCAAGGGCTCGCGGAAGTTGACGACGCAATAGCACTTCATGGGGATGTCTCCGTTTGGGGTTGTTATAGCCAGCAGCCTACACCCGGGCGCGGCGGCGCGATATTCACTTTTTGATCAGGGGGCATTCGCTGTCGGCCAACGACACGAACACCTTGTCGCCGGGCACCGTGGACAAGATGCGGTAGAAGTCGCCCGGGTACTTGGATTCGGCGGGCTTTTTCACTTCAACCAGATACAGGTCCATGATGACGCGGCCGTCTTCGGGGCGGATGCGGGCATTCTTGATGAGCTTGGTGGTGATGGGCAATTCACGCATCTTCTTATTGACCGCTTCGCCCTCGAAGGTGCCGGCCGCCTGCGCCGCTTGCAGGTAATGCGTGGTGGCCACGTAGCTCAGCGCCTGCACGATGGACGGCGGCCGCGTCACGCCCATTTTTGCTTGCCAGCGCTTGGTCCAGGCGCGGGTGTCTTCGTCGGCGTCCCAGTAAAAGCCGGTGGGAAACGTCAGGCCTTGCGCCACGGGCAGGCCCATTGCCTGCACGTCGTTGATGAAGGTCAGGAAGGTCAACAAGCGCTGCTTGCCGCCGGTCAGCCCGAATTCCTGGGCTTGCTTGATCAGGTTGACAAGGTCACCGCCCGCGCTTGCCAAGCCCACCACTTCTGCCTTCGAGGCCTGCGCTTGCAGCAGGAAAGAGGCGAAGTCCAACGCGCCCAGCGGATGGCGCGTGCTGCCCAGCACCTTGCCGCCCGCTTCCTGCACGAACCGGGTGGCATTGCTTTCCAGCGATTTGCCGAACACGTAATCGGTGGTGATGAAGTACCAGGACTTGCCGCCGGCTTGCACCACGCTTTTCACGACGGCGTTCGACAAGGCATAGGTGTCGGGCGCCCACTGTGTGCTGAGCGTGCTGCATTGCTTGCCGCTGAAGTCGCCCGCAAAGCCGCCGCTGATCAACGCCGTGCCGCCTTTTTCCCGGGCAACCCCTTGCGCGGCCAGCCCCGCCGAACTGGCGCCGCCGTCCACCACGGCAACCAGGCCTTGAGTGTCGAACCAGCGGCGCACCAGCGCCGAGGCCACGTCCGCCTTGTTCTGGTTATCGGCGCCCACCACTTCCACGGTCTTGCCCGCCACCTTGCCACCGAAGTCCTCGACGGCCATGCGTACCGACATCTCGGAGCCTTGCCCGCCCAGGTCCGAGTAGATGCCCGAGCGGTCATTGGATACGCCCAGGCGCACCACATCCGATTGAGCTTGCGCCGCGCAGGCGGCCATCGTGGCGGCCGCGGCCGCCAACAGGGGTTTGATACGCATCTGTCTGTCTCCCCGGCCCGGAAACGAGCCGATTGTTTGAGTTCTTGGTGATGACGCGGAACCGCTGAGGGGGCGGCAGCCGGATATCCTGCCGGCTGAAATGGAATTTTTGTATGTGAAATTAAATTCCTGTGCAAGAATTTAGGTTCGCGCATATGAAAAGTCAACATAGTGGATTACCTAGCAGATTCGTCGTTTTTGCTCAGGTAAGACCGCACAGGGATTGCCACCATGGAAGTGAAACTCGTCGCCCGCACGCTGGATCTGATCGAGCTTTTTGCGCACGCGCGGCGGCCGATGCCGCTGACTGAATTGGCCCAGGGCTTGGGCGCGCCCATGTCCAGTTGCCTGGCCCTGGTGCGCACGCTGGTCGCGCGCGGTTATTTGTATGAAGTGCGGCGGCGCGGCGGTTATTACCCCACTGCGCGCCTGCAAGCGCTAAGCGCGCTGATCCAGTCCGGCGACCCCTGGCTGGAACAGGTTCGCCCGCATTTGCTGGCGTTGCGGGATGCAGCCAATGAAACCATCATGCTGGGCAAGATCCAGGACGGCGCCGTGGTGTTTGTTGACGTGGTGGAGTCCACGCAACCCGTGCACTACGCCGCGCGACCGGGCGAACGGCGGCCCTTGCACACCAGCGCGGTGGCCAAGGCGGTGCTGGCGCGGTTGCCGGCAGCGGAACGGGACGGTGTCTTGGCGGCGGCCGACTACACGCGCCATACCGAGCGCACGCTGACGACGCGCGAGGCTTTGCTGGCCGAGGTGGCGCGGGTAGAGGCGCAGGGTTGGGCGGCGAACGTGGGCGAAAGCGTGGCGGACCTGACCGGCCTGGCGGTCGCGCTGGATTTGGGAGGAGAGTGGTACGCGCTATGCATGGCCGGGCCGACGCCGCGCGTGTGGGAAGCGCGGGATCGGAACCTGGCGCATTTGCAGCACGCCGCGCAAGCCATCCGACGCGCCCGCGAGGGATAGCGCGCCGTAGCGCTCAACTGCCCCGGCGCATCAACGTGGATTTACCGAACAGGCTTTCGATCAGGTCCACGGCCACTTCCGCCGTCTTGTTGCGCACGTCCAGCGCGGGGTTCAGTTCCACCACGTCCAGCGAGCGCATCAAGCCCGTGTCGGCAATCATTTCCATGCACAATTGCGCTTCGCGGTAGGTGGGGCCGCCGGGTACGGTGGTGCCGACGCCGGGCGCGATGTCGGGGTCCAGGAAGTCCACGTCGAAGCTCACATGCAGGTGCGTGTCCGCATCCAGACCCGCCAGCGCGGCGTCCATCGTGGCGCGCATGCCCATTTCATCCAGATAGCGCATATCGAACACTTCCAGCCCCGCTTCATGCACCAGCCGCTTTTCACCCTGGTCCACGCTGCGGATGCCGATCTGGCGTACCCAGCCGGGTTCGATGTCGGGCGTCTGCCCAGACATGCCGGTAATTTCGGCGGGGCCGTAGCCGCACAGGCAAGCCACGGGCATGCCATGGATATTGCCGGTGGGGGTCAGCGCATGGGTGTTGAAGTCCGCATGCGCGTCCAGCCACAGCACCCGCAGCTTCTTGCCGGCTTCGCGGCAATGGCGCGCCACGGCGCTGATGGAGCCGATGCCCAGGCAGTGGTCACCGCCCAGCAGGATGGGCAAGCGGCCTTGGCTGAGTTCGGCGTAGACGGCGTCATGCACGGCCTGGTTCCACGCGGCCACTTCCGCCAGATGGCGATAGCCGTTGTGAGGCGGCAGCCAAGGGTTGGCGGGGCCGTAGAGGTTGCCACGGTCTATCACTTCAAACCCTTGCGCTTCGATCACGGGGCCCAGGTCCGCCACGCGCAAGGCTTCCGGGCCCATCGACGCGCCGCGAGCGCCCGCGCCGATATCCGTGGGCGCGCCGATCAGGGAAATTTGGGTAGGCAAGGCAACAGGGTTCTGCACGCTGCGGGCTCCGGTGGGGTTCATCATTGGGCGGATAGTACCCTGGCCGTTTGCTTACGTGCTGGGTCAATCTGTTTGCGTATGTGGCTGGTGGATGTGGCAGCTATATGTGGCAGCCGTATCTCGCCGCATGCCGCCATCGCCATTGCGCAACAATGGCTATTGCCGAGCACGCGGCCAAGCTGCTGCACAATAGCGGCTGCGCGCCGATCACCCCCCCGTTTGCCCTGATCGCCTATCGTTTGCGCGCGCCGGCTTTCATTCCCTTTGGATGGCTTTCATGCACTTGCATTCGTTGTTTTCCACACTGACACGCGGCGCGGCCGTGCTGGCCCTGAGCGTGGCGGCTTGCGCCACGGCCACCGCGCAAGACAAGCCCTTGCGCATTGGCGTGATTCCCAGTGTGGCCAACGAAGCCACCGAGCAAGCCATAGCCCAAGCCAAGAAAGAGGGCCTGGATGTGAAGCTGGTGGAATTCAATGATTGGGTGCTGCCCAACATCGCCGTGGCCGATGGCTCGGTCGACGCCAATTTCTTCCAGCACGAGCCCTTTCTGCAGCTATTCAATCAGCGCCGGGGTGCAAACCTGACCCCCATCGCCTATGGCTATTCCACCACCATCGGGCTGTTTTCCAAGAAGCTGAAGAAGGGCGATACGGTGCCGGACGGCGCCACCATCGCCGTGCCCAATGACCCGGTCAATACGGGCCGCGCCTTGCTGCTGCTGGAATCGATAGGGCTGATCAAACTGAAGCCCGGCGTGGCGCACCAGGCCACCTTGCAAGACGTGGTGTCCAACCCCAAGAAGCTGAAGTTCGTGCAGATTGAAGGCTCGCAATCCGCGCGCACGTTTGATGACGTGACGGCGTCGGTCACCTACACCACCTTTGCCAAGCAGGCGGGCCTGAATGAAAAGGATGGGCTGGCGTTCGACAATACCGACCCGGCCAGCATCCGCCGCTACGCCATCCGCTGGGTGACCACGCCCGACAAGGCGCAAGACCCGCGCCTGCTGAAGTTCATTGCCATCTATCAGAACTCGCCTGAGGTCAAAGCCACCTTGAAGCGTCTGTACGGCGACCTGATCACGTTCCCCTGGTAGGCCGGAAGACGTTAGGCCGCCGCCTCGCGCGGTTCGGCGCGGCGGCCATTCAAGCGCCAATGCAGGCCCAGCGCGGCCAGGCCCACCAAGGCCGACGCGCATACCCCCAAGGCTTCAAAGCCCGCATGGGTGTACAGCGTGCCGGCGACCGCCGTGCCTACGCTGGCGCCCAGATATGTCGTGCAGGTATTCAAGCCCAGCACCGCACCTCGCTCGTCGGGCCGTGCGCGCGACAGCAGCAATACCAGCAGGTTCAAGCTGATCTGCGACGCGGCGCCCCACAGCACGGCAATGGCCAGCACCGCCACCAAGGCTTGGGCAGCGGGCAGCAACGCCAGATACACCGTGGCGATGGTCGCCAAGGCCAGTGGCAAGGCACGGCGCGGCCCCAATCGTTCGATCAGCGGCGCGCCGGCAAAGCCCGCCAGCATGAAGCCCGCCCCATAGGCGAAGGCAATGAAGCCCACCTTGCCGGCACTTAGCGCCAACAGTGTGCGAATGTGGTCGGCCAGGAAGGCGTAGACGCCGTAGAACGCGGACGAGAACGCCAGGCATGCCAGCAGCAGCACAGGCACGTCGCGATAGGAAAGCGGGGCAAGCAAGCGCGACAGGCGCAGCGGCGCGGGATTTTCCGCGCGGCGTTCGGGCAGCTTGCGCAGGCCCAGCAGCGCGATCGCGGCGCACAGGGCCAGGGTGCCGTAGGTGGCGCGCCAGCCGACGGCGTCCGAGATCAACGCGGACAAGGGTACGCCCGCCACCAACGACACCGACCACCCGGCAATCACGCGCCCCAGCGTGCGCGTCTCTTGCCCGGCGGGCGCCACCAGCGATGCTGATCCATAGGCCGCGGGCAGGATCACACCCGCCGCCGCGCCCGCCAAGGCTTGCGCCAGCGTCAGCACGATCCAGTGCGGCGCGGTGGCGGATAGGAGCAGGGCGGCAATCAGCACCAGCATGGCGCCCAAGAGCGAACGTCGGATGCCGATGCGGTCGATGCGCGCGGCCAGGAAGAAGGCGCTTGCGGCCGTGGCCGCGCCGTAGGCCGAAATGGCGGTGCTGATGGTGAGCGCCGACGTCGAAAACGACCTCGCCACGTCGGTCAGGATGGGGCTTAGCGCCAAGCCGTTTGAACCCACGACACTGACGGCGAACATCAAGGCGGGCACGGAGGAGGCGGGGTGGGACTGTCGGTTGCTACGGTTCTGCATGCCGCGAATTTTATTGGAATAAAATAAGGGATTACGCCGATATTTCCTTATTCCATAAAAGTCCGAATGCCGTAAGGCAGAACTTGATTCCGATGCCAGACCTAGACGATCGCGACAGAAAACTATTAACGTTGCTGGCGGACGACGCCACGCCAAGCTATGCCGAGCTCGGCAAATTACTGAACCTGTCGGCCCCGGCGGTGCATGAACGGGTCAAGCGCTTGAAGCGCGATGGCTTGATCAAAGGCATCGCCGCCAGGCTGGATGGCGCGCGCATCGGCCGGCCCTTGCTGGCCTTCGTGCATGTGGACACCGCCAACTGGACGATCACGCAACAGGTGCTGGGCCTGGCCGAGCTGACCGAGGTGGAAGAGATCCACACCATCACCGGGAAAAGCGCCATGCTGCTGAAAGTGCGGGTGCGCGACACGCAGGCGCTTGAGCTGTTGCTGGCCCGCATCCACCAGATTGATGGCATCACCAACACCACCAGCGACATCGCGCTGACCAGCTACCTGGAACGCGGCCCCTTGCCCGACAACGCGCCACAGGCGGACTGAGCGCAGCGGCGCGTTGCCATTCAGGCGCGCGCCGACGCCGTGCGCAGGCGCAGCCGCGTGATTTCAGATGGCGCGCCCAAGCGCTTGGGCGGCCCCCAGTAGCCTGTGCCCCGGCTGGTATAGACCCACATCTTGCCCAGCCGATGCAGGCCCGCCGTGAAGGGCTGCTGGAAGCGCACGAAGAACCCCCATGGAAAGAACTGCCCGCCATGCGTATGGCCCGACAACTGCAGGCTGTAGCCCAGCGGTTCCGCCGCGGCCGCGCTGCGCGGTTGGTGCGCCAGCAGGATCTTGGCGCAGGCGTCGGCGGGGGCGCCCGCCAGCGCGGCCTTGGGGTTGCTGCGATGCTGCGGATCAAACGCGCCCGCGCCGAAATCCGTGACGCCCGCCACCACCACCGGCAGGCCCGACGGGTGGATGACCGCATGCTCGTTCAACAGCACACGCAAACCCATCCGGCGGAATTCGGCGATCCAGGGCGTGGCGCCTGAATAATATTCATGGTTGCCCGTCACCAGGTACACGCCGTAAGGCGCGCGCAGTGAACCCAGCGGGCTGGCTTGTTCGGCCAGGTGCTCGACGCTGCCGTCGACCACATCGCCGGTGATGGCGACGACGTCCGGCAGCAATTCATTCACGGCATCGACAATGGCCTGTACGTATTGCTTCTTGATGGTCGGGCCGACATGGACGTCGCTGATTTGCACGATGGTGAAGCCGTCCAGGTCTTGCGGCAAGCCCGCGATGGGCACATCCACATCCACCACCCGCGCCCGGCTGCGCGCGTTGTAGAAGCCAACCAGCGTGCCCGCCAACGCCAAGGCAGCGACCGCCCACGCGCTGTAGCGGCGCAGGTCCAGCCAAGGCAGGCTGGCGTTGGCCAGCAGCGTCACCAGCCATGTCAACAGCAGGGCAACGTCGCGAATGGCGGTCAAGACGAACAGCGAGGAAAAGAGCCCCATCGCGATCAGGCCGACCCATGCGATGCGATCGCCCCAGGGCGGGTTTACCGAAGAGCGGGCCAACATTCCCATGGGAATCAGGATGCACGACAGCAGCAGGGCGATGATGGCGGCGGCCGCGCCAGCGGCGGGCAACTGCGCGTCCGGGATCAAGCGCGCGCCGACATAGACGTGGGCCAGTGCGCCCAGTGTCAGGAAGCGCAGGAAAAATGAGGATTGGCGTAGGGACACGGCGGGTAGGAGGGCGGGCCAGGAAACCGCCATTCTATGCCGCGTCGCGCTGCCTGGCCGTGTCCAGATCGGCAACTGGCCGGTCAGTAGCCGCCCGGCCCGTCACGCCAGAGCAAGTCCGCATTCATTTCCCGCAGGCTGTTGATGCCCAGCATTGCCATGTTGCGGTCGACTTCCGCGCGCAGCAGGTGGATGGCGTGCGCCACGCCTGCCTGCCCGCCGACCGCTGCCGCATAGTTGAACGGCCGGCCCACGAACACGAAGCGCGCGCCCAGCGCCAGCGCCTTCAAGACATCGCCACCGCGCCGCACGCCGCTGTCCATCATCACCGTCATGCTGCCCGCCGCGTCGACCACGCCGGGCAGCGCGCGTAGCGGCGAGATGGCGCCATCCAGTTGACGGCCGCCGTGGTTGGACACGATGACGCCATCGGCGCCGTGCTGGCGCGCCAGCGCCGCGTCTTGCGGATGCAGGATGCCCTTGATGATCAAGGTGCCCGGCCACTGGCGGCGTATGCGCGCCACATGCTCCCAATTGAGGTGATCGCGCGCGGTGAAGTCGCGCAGCACGGACGCGGACACAATCGGCGCGCCGCGCGTGGCGAATGAATTCTCAAAATGCGGCATGCCGTGCGCCAGCAAGGTGCGCAGGAAGGTGCCCGCCAGCCAGCGCGGTCGGGTCAGGCCGTCCCACGCCAGGCGCAGGCTGGGCTTGAGCGGCGTCGAGAAGCCGGTGCGCACATTGTTTTCGCGATTGGCGGACACGGGAATGTCCACGGTCAACACCAAGGTTTCATAACCGGCACGGCGTGCCCGTTCAACCAAAGCGTCGATTTTCGCGGGATCGCCCGGTAGATAGGCCTGGAACCACGTGCCCGGCGCTTCGCGGATCACGTCTTCCAGCGCAATGAGCGACGTGCCGCTGAGAATGGCGGGAATGCCTTCTTCGCGCGCGGCGCGGGCCAGCACCACGTCGCCCCGGTACGCCGACAAGGCGCTGATGCCCATGGGGGCAATACCGAAAGGCGAGGCGTAGCTGCGTCCGAAAATTTCCGTGCTTTGCGTGCGCCGCGACACGTCGACCAGCACGCGGGGCGCGAAGCCGTATTGCGAGAAGGCGCGGCGGTTGTCGTGCAGCGACTGGTTGTCTTCCGCGGCGCCCGCCACGTAGCCGAAGATCGGCCGGGGCAAGCGCTTGCGCGCCGCGGCTTCAAAGTCATCCAGGCTAAGCATGCGGCCAAGCGCGCGTGGCACGGGCGTGGCTGCGCTGGTGGTCGGCGTGCTGGCAGGCGTAGGAACGGGCAGGGCGTTGGAAGTCATGGCGGGCCGGTAAAAGCCCGTAATCTAACAACCCTGCTTTATCGATGAAAGCGAATAGATTGCGAAATGCCTATTCGCTTTTTGGAATCAACTTGCCAGCGGCGTGCAAGTGTCTTCCGACGCGGGTCAGGGGCGGGCGACAGGCAAGGCCAGCAGTTCGCCCATGCGCACGGGACCCAGCACCGAAGGCGTGTCGGCCCAGCGGATCTGGTTTGGACCAAACAGCACAATGGCCGTCGAGCCCAGCTTGAAGCGGCCCATCTCGGCGCCTTTTTCCAGATGGATCGGCGCGCGTGCGGCGGCGTCATAGCGCACCGACTTCACGCGGCGCTTGAAAGGCGTGACCAGACCGGCCCAGACCGTTTCAATCGACGCGACGATCATCGCGCCCACCAGCACCACCGCCATGGGGCCGTGCTCGGTATCGAAAATGCAGACCACGCGCTCGTTGCGCGCGAACAGGCGCGGCACGTTGCGGGCGGTCAGCGGGTTGACCGAGAACAAGCGGCCCGGCACATGCACCATTTCGCGCAGCGTGCCGGCCACCGGCATGTGCACGCGGTGGTAGTCCTTGGGCGACAGGTAGACAGTGGCGAATTCACCACCCTGGAACGGCGCGGCACGTTCCACGTCGCCGCCCAGCAGGTCAACCAGGCCGTAGCTGTGGCCCTTGGCCTGGAAGATGCGCCCTTGCTCGATGGCGCCCAATTGGCTGATGGCGCCGTCGGCCGGACAGAGCACCGAACCGGGTTCATCGTCGAGCGGGCGTGCGTCGTCTTTCAGCGCGCGGGTGAAGAAGTCGTTGAAGCAGTCGTAGGCCAACGGGTCTTCTTGCAAGGCTTCGCGCATGTCCACGCCGTACTTGCGGACAAAGCGCGAAATCATCCAATTCTTGACCGCGGGTTCCCGGCAGTCTGAGGCGTATCCGAAAAAGCGCGACACCAGGTGATGCGGCGCTAGATACTGGCTGGCGAGAAATAGTTGGTCTTTGATCGTCATCTACGAGCGCTGAAAAAACTCGTCCCGCGTACAGCGGGACGGGGTTGAAGGTTGCCGTGCAAGCGACGCATCGAAGGCGCCTGCCGGCAATTCGCGGGATTGTAACGCGATCAGGCGGCTTTGGCGGCCAGTTTGGTTTTGTAGAGCCAGTCTTTGTAGTCGTCCAGGTCGCCATCGAACGGTTTGACAACGCCGTCGGCCACGATGATGAACTCGTCGGTGGTGGCGCGCAGCAGGTGACGGTCGTGCGAGACCAGCATCAAGGTGCCTTCGAACTGCGCCAGCGCCGTGGTCAGCGCCTCGCGCGTTTCCAGGTCCAAGTGGTTGGTGGGTTCATCCAGCAGCAGCAGGTTGGGGCGCTGCCAGACAATCAGCGCCAGCGCCAGGCGCGCTTTTTCGCCGCCGGAGAAGGGCGCGATCGAACTGGTGGCCATGTTGCCGTTGAAGTTGAAACTGCCCAGGAAGTTGCGCAGCTCTTGCTCGCGCACGGTAGGCGCAAGCTTCATCATGTGCCACAACGGTGATTCGTCGTGACGCAGCATTTCCACCTGGTGCTGCGCGAAGTAGCCGATGGACAGGCCCTTGTTGAACTGCGTGTCGCCGCCCAGCGTGGCCAGGTCGCCCGCGATGGTCTTGATGAACGTGGACTTGCCCGCGCCGTTGATGCCCAAGAGCCCGATGCGCTGGCCGGCTTGAAGCGAAAAATTGATGCCCGACACGATGATCTTGTCGGACACGGCTTGCGTATCTTCGTCTTCCACGCGGTAGCCGGCACTGACCTTGTCCATGGTCAGCAAGGGGTTGGGCGCGCGCAGGGGCTCGCGAAATTCAAACGAGAATTCGGCGGCGGCGCGCAGCGGCGCCACTTCTTCCATGCGGGCCAGCGCCTTGATGCGGCTCTGCGCCTGGCGCGCCTTGCTGGCCTTGGCCTTGAAGCGGTCGATGAACGATTGCAGGTGCGAACGTTGCCGCATCTGCTTTTCCATCATGCCTTGCGCCAGTTCCAACTGGGCGGCGCGCTGGCGTTCAAACGACGAGTAGTTGCCCGAGTAGCGCTTGAGCTTGCGTTCGTCGATATGGACGATGACGTTGACCACGCCATCCAGGAAGTCGCGATCGTGCGAGATGACGATGAGCGTGCCCGGATAACGCTTGAGCCAGTCTTCCAGCCAGATGATGGCGTCCAGGTCCAAGTGGTTGGTGGGTTCGTCCAGCAGCAGCAGGTCGGACGGGCACATCAGCGCTTGCGCCAGGTTCAAGCGCATGCGCCAGCCGCCGGAAAAGCTGGTCAGCGGCAGATGCATCTGCTCTTGCGTGAAGCCCAGGCCGGTCAACAATTGTTCGGCGCGCGAATGCACCGTGTAGGCATCGGCATCGGCCAGCGCGGCGTAGATGTCGCCCATGCGCAAGCCGTTTTCGGCGCTTTCGGGTTCGGCTTCCAACGCGGCCAGTTCCGCTTCCAGCTTGCGCAAGGTGACGTCGCCGTCAATCGCGTATTCGATGGCGGGGCGGTCCAGCGCGGGGGTTTCCTGCGCCACGTAGGCCATGCGCCAGCTTGAGGGGTAGTCAAGGTCGCCCTGGTCCGCGTGCAGCGTGCCGCGCAGAAGGCCGAACAGGCTGGACTTGCCGGCGCCGTTGGCGCCGATGAGGCCGATCTTGTCGCCGGGGTTCAAGAGCAGGTCGACCTTGTCGAGCAAGGGCTTGACGCCGCGCATGAGTGAAACTTGTTGGAAGCGGATCATGAATCTTGGGGCAGGGGGTGGCGCGGCAGGCGCGCGGCGAGGCTCCCGCCACAAGGCGCGGCGCAAAAAAGGGAACCGGGTGGTTCGCGCGCGCAGCCATGACACAGCAGGCGGACATCGGCGCGAAAAGGTGAAGAGACACGCCCCAGGCAAGGGGCGTCGTCCAATCGTGGGCAGTATTGTACCGGGCCGCGCGCATCGGCGCAGACGAAGCAGGTTTTAGGGGCGGCGTTCGAGCGGGTTTCGCGGCCGCGACGGCGGCTTATGCGTGGGGGCAGTGCGCGAGATGGCGGCGTAGGCGCGGGGTTGCTGCCCGCAATGGCAGCGGCCTAAGTGTGGGAAGCCGTGCCCGAGATGGCGGCGGCCAGGGCAAGCACGCGCTCGGCCTCTTCGGCGTGCAGGTTTTCGACCAGCGCGCCGTCCACCACGGCCACGCCCTGGCCGGCGGCCTGTGCCTGGCGCCAGGCGTCCAGCCGCTTGCGTGCCAGGGCCAGTTCGCTGTCGGTGGGCGCGAACGCGGCGTTGGCGGCGGCGATCTGCTTGGGATGGATCAGCGTCTTGCCGTCAAAGCCCTGGTCGCGCCCTTGCTGGCAGGCGGCGGCGTAGCCCGCGTCGTCGTTCAAGTCCAGGTGCACGCCGTCCAGAACCGCCAAGCCGAAAGCGCGCGCAGCCATGACGGCCAGCGACCGTGCCAGCAAGGTTTCTTCACGGCCGGGCGTGTGGCGCGCGTGCAGGTCCTTGACCAGGTCCGACGTGCCCACCACGATGGCGGCCAGCCGGGGGTGGCCGCCCGCAATGGCGTCCAGCCGCAGGAAACCCAGCGGCGTTTCCGCCATGGCCCACAACGGCAGGTCGGGCGGCGCGCCGGCGGCGTCCAGCGCCTGGGCCAGCGCGGCCAGGTGGGCGGCGGACTGTACCTTGGGCAGCAATACGGCGTCGGCGCCGGCCTGCGCAATGGCGGCGACGTCGTCATGGCCCCATGGCGTGTCCAGCGCGTTGATGCGCACGATGCACTCGCGGCGTCCGTAGCCGCCTTGCTTCAAGGCCGCGGCAACCTGCGCTCGGGCCTGTGCCTTGGCGTCGGGTGCGACGGCGTCTTCCAGGTCAAGAATCAGGGCGTCGGCGTCCAGCCCACGGGCCTTGTCCAAGGCGCGCGCATTGGCGCCGGGCATGTAGAGAACGGAGCGGCGGGGGCGGAGGGCAGGGCGCATGGGTGGAGAAAACCGGGGAATGAAAGCCTGGGAACAAAAATCAGGGTTTGGTGCCGCCCACCACCTGGACGGGCGTGGTGCAGACATAGCCGACACCATACACGGTGCGTATGCCCAGGTCGCCGGCGGCCTGCTCACGCAGTTTGCGGCGCAGCCGATGCATGTGCGCGTCCAGCCGATGCGTGTCGTAGGCGTCGATGCTGGCGCCCAGCGCCTCCACCAGCCGGCCGCGCGACAAGGGCAGCGGCGCCGCCTGGATCAGCGCGCCGATCAGCCGGCTTTCGGTGTCGGTGATGTCCACGCATACTTGCCCGGGCGACACGAGCGTGCGTCGTGCGGGATCGAAGCGCCAGGTGTCGCCACCGGCGTCGGCGGCCTCTGCCGGCACCACGCGCAGGCGTCGCGACAGCGACACCAGGGTGGCACCCAATTCGGCCAGATTGACGGGTTTGGTCAGGTAGTGGTCCGCGCCAAGGCTCAGGCCCGACACCTTGTCTTCGCTGAGCAGGCGGCCGGTCAGCATCACGATGCCCATCGACGGATAACGGGTGCGCAACTGCGAGATGCGGGTGAGCGCGTCGCCATCGGGCAGCATGGCGTCCAGCACCAGGATGCCGGGCGTCACGGACAGCATCAGTTGATCCAGTTCGGCCAGGGATCCGGCTGTGAGGATGGCTTTGTCCAGCCCCAGATCCTGGATGTACTCGACGATCGTGTCGCGCCAGTCGCCGTGATCATCGACAACGATAATCGTCACGGCGCGGTCTCCGCCCGCGTTTGCACGCGACGCGATTCAAGGGCAAACACGCTTTTCGCTCCTGACATGCTACGGGTTCTGTTTTGAGATAAGCGTCCGCGTGCGTGGCCACAAGCCAGGCGGTGGAACGCATGAAACGTTTCGTATCGTTGATGCCTGCGGAGAATATCATTATCGATGTCGCGGCGGTGCAGCATGCCGCCCGGATGCCATCCAGGCCACCGGCAATTTGGGCCTGATCAAACATTGCGCAGGCCGTACAGCGTGCTGGGAAGGGCCGCAAGACGCGCATCGGCCCGCGCCTTATCCACAGGAATTGTGGATAAGGCCCGCGCGTCTGGCTCCATCCGATTTATGTAGGCAGATATTCGATGGGCACGCCGGCCGGCACCTTGCGCATGCGGTCGCGTTCGATGCGCGCCGAGGCAAAGCGCGTCTTGCGAGCGGCCGCGTTTTGCAGCAACACCGATAGCACCGAGCCCTTGTCCTGGATCCATTGTTTTTTGCCGCGCAGCAATTTCATTGCATTCTCGGCGTTGCCCAGGCGGTAGGACATGGCGTTGATCTGGACCGAGGTCTTGCCGTCGAACGCGGACGGCTCCTGCTCGGTGATGGCGGCGGCATCCAGGTTGCTGCTTTCGTGGTCCACCCGGTAGATGAACTTCAAGCCGCTATGCGGGTCTTGCGCCACGATGAGCTTGTCCGAGCCCGAAACATCGGAAAGCATGCCGATGACGGGTGATTCAACCAGCTGGTTGCCCCGCTGTTCTTCGGTGTAGATGAAAATGCTGTGCTGCGCAGCGGAGACAGCGGCGGGAATGAGGGGAGTGCTATCCATACCTGACTTGAAATTGGCGTCCCGGACAACGCTGTCCGGTGATGAAAGGATCCCTGCGCGAAGCCCTAGCGCGGCCAGGCCAATCGCGCCAGCAGGCGTGATTTGACCGATGGCCAGTCGTCGTCGAGGATCGCGAAATAGACCATGTCTCGCGTGCGCCCCGATTGTGAAATCAGATGCTTGCGAAACACGCCTTCCTCGACCGCACCAAGGCGCAAAATGGCCGCGCGCGACTGGGCATTGCTCAGTTCCGTTTTGAAAACGATGCGTATGATACCAATTGTTTCAAAAGCGTGCCGAAGTAATAAGAACTTGGCTTCCGTGTTTGCGCCCGAACGTTGGCAGGTGGGCGTCAGCCAGGTAGCGCCGATCTCCAGCCGCTTGTGCGCCAGCGCAATGTCCATGTAGCGCGTGGCGCCAATGATCTGCCCAGTGCTTTGCTGCACGATGACAAAGGGCAGGCAAGCGCCCGCCTGGGCGCCTTCCAGCGCGCGCGCCACGTAGCGCCGCATGTCGTCGACCGTTGCGATGGGTTCCGGCTGCAAGCGCCAGAGTTCGGGATGCAGGCCCACCTGCGCCAGCGCTTCGGCATGGTGCGCGGCCATGGGCTCCAGGCGCACGATGTCGCCATGGAGCGTGACGGGGTGCAAGGGCGGTAGGGGCATGGCGTAGTCCGGAGGGCGTGCAAGGGGCGGAAAAGAACAGCGCGGGAGCGGCGATTCTACGCTGGCGCGCCCTTGCCGAACACGGGGGGCAAGGCGCAGAATGCGGCGCATGAAAACAGACGTTGTGGTTCTGGGTGCGGGCATCGTCGGCGTCAGCACGGCGCTGCATTTATTGGCGCGCGGACGTTCCGTGGTGCTGCTCGACCGCCGCGGCCCCGGCGAGGAAACCAGCTACGGCAACGCGGGCCTGATCGAACGAGCCAGCGTCATTCCCTACGCCTTTCCCCGAGACTGGCGCAGCCTGTGGCGCTATGCGCGCAACAACACGCCCGACGTGAGCTATCACGTGCGCTTTTTGCCGCGCATTGCGCCCTGGCTGCTGCGCTACTGGTGGCATTCATCGCCCGCCAGGCTGGCGCGCGCGGCCGAAGCGATGCTGCCGCTGATCGAGCGCAGCGTGGCCGAGCATGACGCGCTGAAAGACGACGCGAACCTCTCGCCCTTGTTCCGCCGCACGGGCTGGATCGATGGTGTGCGGTCCGAGGCGGGCCTGGCGCGCGCCGTCGCGGAAGCCGAGGCGCTGGCGCCGTACGGGCTGAACTACCGGGTGCTGAACCGGCAGGCGCTGACGGCGCTTGAGCCCTCGCTGTCCGCGCGCATGGTCGGCGCCGTGCACTGGCTGGACCCTGTCAACGTGTCTGACCCCGGCGCGGTAACGCGGGGGTATGCGGCGCTGTTCCAGCAGCGCGGCGGGCAATTGCTGCGCGGCGACGCGCGTACGCTCAAGTCGGCCGGCAGCCAGGGATGGCACGTGCAAGGCGATGACGGCCGCATCGAAGCCCGCGACGTGGTTGTGGCGATGGGACCTTGGTCACCCGATGTGTTGCGGCCTTTGGGCTACCGCATTCCCATGGCGGTCAAGCGCGGCTACCACCAGCACTTCGCGCTGGAAGACGGCGCCACGTTGACACACCCGGTGGCGGACATCGACAGCGGTTTTGTCGTAACGCCCATGACGCTGGGACTGCGGCTGACCACGGGCGCGGAATTCGCGGCGCGCGATGCGCCGCCTTCGCCGATTCAGATTCAGCGTACGCGCGCACTGGCCAGCCAATTGCTGCCGCTGGGCGCGGCAGTTGAAAAGGAACCCTGGATGGGATGCCGCCCCTGCATGGCTGATATGCGACCGGTGATCGGACCCGCGCCTCGGCACGCCGGGTTATGGATGGCGTTTGGCCACGCGCATCACGGCTTCACGCTGGGCCCGGTGACCGGCAAGCTGCTTGCCAGCCTGATCACGGGCCAGGCGCCGGACGTGGATCCGGCGCCGTATGCCCTCTACCGCTAAGGAATTTCCTTAGCGCTTGGCGGCGATGGCGCGGCGCTGACGCACCGCTTGCGCCAGCGTGTCCAGCACCGGTTCCGTCTGGGTCCAGCCCAGGCAGGCGTCGGTAATCGACACGCCACGGCGCAAGGGCTGGCCGGGCTTCAGGTCCTGGCGGCCTTCTTCCAGATGGCTTTCGATCATGACGCCGGTAATGCGGGCGTCGCCCTGCGAAAGCTGCGCGGCGATGTCCTGGGCCACGTCGATCTGGCGCAGATGCGACTTGTTGGAGTTGGCGTGCGAGCAGTCGATCATGACCTGCTCACGTTGGCCGGCGGCGCGCAGGGCGGCGCAACAGGCGTTAACGCTGGCCGCGTCATAGTTCGGGCCTTGCTTGCCGCCGCGCAGGATCACGTGCGTGTCCTGATTGCCGCGCGTTTCAAAGATGGCGGCCATGCCCATCTTCGTCATGCCCATGAAGGCGTGCTTGGCGCTGGCGGCCACCATGGCGTCGGCGGCAATCTGCACGCCGCCGTCGGTGCCGTTCTTGAAACCCAGCGGGCAGCTCAGGCCAGAGCTCAGTTGGCGGTGGCTGGGGCTCTCGGTGGTGCGCGCGCCGATGGCGCCCCAGGCGATCAAATCGGCGATGTATTGCGGGCTGAGCAGGTCCAGGAATTCGGTGGCAATGGGCAGGCCCAGGCCGCTGATGTCCAGCAACAGTTCGCGGGCGCGGCGCAGGCCCTCGTTGATGCGGAAGCTGCCGTCAAGGCGGGGGTCGTTGATGTAGCCCTTCCAGCCCACGGTGGTGCGGGGCTTTTCGAAGTAGACGCGCATGACGATCAGCAGGTCTTTCTTGTGCTGGTCGACTGCGGCGCGCAACTGACGCGCATAGTCCATGGCCTGGCCATGGTCGTGGATGGAGCAGGGGCCGACCACGATCAGCAGGCGGTCGTCGCGGCCATGCAGCACGTTGGCGATCTCGGCGCGGCTTTGCTCGACCAGGGTCTGGATGGCGGGGGATACGGGTAACTCGTCCTGCAGGAGCGCGGGCGAAATCAACGGACGCACGGCGCTGATGCGGGTGTCGTCGGTGCGCGTGTTGTCCTGGGTGGAGTCGGCCGTGCCGACCTCGCGGTCGTGCTGGGGGTCGTCAATGCGGGTCAAGGGGGGGCTCCGTGCCGTAGATGCGTTAATGCGCTGGATGCGTGATGGCCGCCATTATCGCACTGGCCGCGCCGCCCCGCAGCCGGAGGGCTGCCACCGTCTGGCGGAGCCATGCGCGTTGCGTATCGACAACGGACCGAGACAAGAGCGGGCAGGTGCTCCCATACCTACGCCTATCGGCGGGGAAATCGCCGTAGCCCTTTCTCCAGGACGACAGAGCGCGCGCGAATGCCGTAGCATGAACCCCGATAAAACCAGCGGTGGCCGGCAACGGCCCGCCCTATGAATAGCGCCCTATAACGTTAGGACGGAACGCAATGCCCAAAACAGACGCCGGCGCCGCTCGGCGGATTCTTCTGGTCGAAGATCACCCGGTTGAACGCGCTTACCTGCAGAACATGCTGCTGGCGTTGGGATACCGGCGCGTTGCCGGCGTGGGCAGCAGCACGGAAGCCATCAGCGCACTGGGCCGCCAGTTCTACGATCTGGTGATCAGCGACATCGTCATGAGCGACGGCGACGGCACGCATCTGCCCAACGAGCTGCGGCGCCTGGTCGACGCGGGCCGCTTGAAAAGCATGCCGCCCATCATCTGGATCAGCAGCCTGAGCGACGAATTGCTGGAGTCGCATGTGCGGCTGGCGCTGCAGGCGGGCTGCCCTTCGGCGCAGGCGCTGTCCAAGCCGGTGTCGCGCACGTCCATGCACCAGGCCGTCAAGGCGGGACTGGCAGCCGAGGGCGTGACGACGCCTCAGCAACAATCGATACGCCGCGAAGTCATCGAGGCCGAATTAGGCCGGGCCTTGATCACGGGCGAGGGCATGAGCGTGGTGTTGCAGCCGCAGATGAGCCTGTCCACGGGGAAGGTGGTGGCCGCCGAGGCCTTGTCGCGCTGGGACCATCCCGAGCTTGGGTCCATTGCCGCCGCTGATTTCGTGCCCGCCGCGCACCGCCTGGGCATGGACCGGATGTTGTTCCTGCGGGTGACGGATCGCGTGCTGGAAGTGCTGCAAACCCTGCACGCCGAAGATATCGCCGTGCCCATCGCCATCAATGCGTCGTCTTCCACGCTGTGCTCGCGGGATTTACCCGCCGTGCTGGAAAAACGGGTCGCGCGGGCCGGTCTGCCGGCGCGCCTGGTGAAGGTGGAACTGACCGAGGACGAGCCCGTCAACGATTGGCTGGCGTTGTCGTCGGTGCTGAACCTGCTGCGGGTGCGCGGCTTTGAATTGGCGATGGACGATTTTGGGGCCGGCATCGCCTCGATGCGGCTGTTCTCGGCCATGCCCTTTACCGAATTGAAGATAGACCGCGACTTCATTGTGCACATGCACCGCGAAGCCGCGTCGCGTGCCGTGGTGGCCGCCGCCATCGAAATGGGCCGTGTGCTGGGCCGGCGCGTGGTGGCCGAAGGCGTCGAACAAGAGCGCGACCTGCAACTGCTGCGCGAACTGGGCTGCGACGTGGCCCAAGGTTATGGCTTGTCCGTTCCCTTGGAGCCCGACGCCTTCATCGACTTTTGCCGCCGCCATTGATCAGGCGGCGGCGGCTTCCAGGCTTCAAATACCCGACACGTCAATATCGCCCGGATAGTCCACCGAGAACTTCAGCACGGTGTCGCGGGACTTGCCCGGTTCCAGCTCCCATTCCCAGGCAAGCTTGCCGTCTTCCTCGCGCTTGACGTCGCGGTCGGAGGGCGACAGCAGCTTGACCACGATTTTCTCGTTGCGCGACACCGGCAGCCGGTCCTTGAACACCACCTGTTCCTTGGTGGCCTTGTTGTTCTTCACGGTGATCTTGTATTCGTAGGTCACGCGCTTGCCGCTTCCGGAAAACCCCGTGCTTTCGGTAAAGCGATTGACCAACTGGCGCTTGATCGAGATGCCGTCGTCGGCGCCCATCGCCAGCTCGACCTTTTCGCCCGGCATCACCGCCTTCAGCGACCCGGCCGCGACGAAGGCGTCATCCAGGAACGTATTGAGCGAGCCGGCCAGGAAGGGGAAGTCGGTGCTGTTGCTGGCTTGCGCGGTCAAGAACACCGCTTCGCGCAGCGCGGGCGTGGACTGGTACTGCAAGGTGGCGGGCAGCTTGGCCGTGGTGATTGCCACGCGCTGCGAGGTATTGTCGGACGCCAGCGTGGCCGGGGCCTTGATCTGGAATGACGCGCTGGTGGCGTCGTTCTGCACTTGCGCGGTCTGCACGTCGATGGGTTCGGGCGTCACTTCGGCCATGGCGGCGTCGGCATAAGCCTGGCCGCCCATGAGCGGGGCGCGCTTTCTCATCATCTCGCTGGTCACGGCAGGAGCCGGCGCGGCCACGGGGCGGGGCGGTGGCGGGGGCGCCGCCACATCGATGATCCATGGCGTCAAGGTCGGTGCACCGCCGCCCAGCGCCGGGCGCGCGGTCGACAGCGTCAGCTTCACGTTGTTCCAGTCTTCGCCCGTGTTCTGGCGGACGACGCCGAAGTAACCCAGATCCACGCTGCGGTCGGCCGGACGCAAGCGCGCATCGTAAGCGGGCGTCCAACGCGCGCCGCCCACCGCGTACGACACGGCCAGGTCCACCTTGCCGGCGCGCGCCAGGTTCACGCGCAGCGTGACGGTCTTGCTGCGACGGCTCAATTGGCTTTGCACGATGTTCAACTGGCTTTGCAGCGCGGACAACTCCCGTTCCAGCGATTCCTTGCGCTCGGCAACCTGGCGCAACCCCGCCAGCGTCTTGCCCAGGCTGTCGGCGCTAAGGGTCTGGATGGCTTTCAATTCGTCCAGCGTCAGGCGGGCACTGTCCTTTGACGGCTCGGTGGCGCCCCGCTGCATCATCAGCACCAGCTCGCGCTGGTTCTCCAACACGGCGGCCTCGTCGTCCAATCCGGCCAGTTGGCCTTCCAGTTTGCGCACTTGCTCTTGCAGGGTGCGAACGCGCTCATTGGTGGCGTCGGCCCGAAAGGCGTCGCGCACCTTGACGTCAAGCAAGGACGCTTGACCGGTGCTCTTGGCGGACACTTGCAGGGAATTTTCCTGCAATGACGCCGGCAGGTTTTCCAACACCAGTTCATGTTCGCCCGCCGCGAGCTCGCTGCTGGCGGAACGTGTCACCACCGCCCGGTCCTGATACACGGTGACCGCGCCGATGGACGAACTGAGCGCGGCGGCGGCGCCCAAGCCGGGAAGGGTTGCAAGGGCCAAGGCCAGAAGGGTACGTCGCACGGGGTCACCTATTAATAGGAGGTATCAAGAGGAGGTATCAAAGCATCCATCCTTCTCTCAGGGACGGATCACCGGTAGCGCAATGTACTCTTCCGCCTTGGGTCATGGTTATACAGAACATGACAAACGCGACAGGGCAATACGCGGCCTATTCGTCGGAGGATGGGCGCTCTGGATGCGCAAGCTGGCGCAGCATCGCAACGGCGTTGACGGCTGCAATGGACCGGTCGTGGCGGCGGTAGGCCATGTCCAGCAGCGCGTGCGGCGCGTCGCCTTTGATGGGCCGGTATTCGATTCCTTCGGCGCCCATGTGCCGCATGGCGGCCGGCACCACCGAAATGCCGACGCCAGCGGCCACCAGGCTGACGATGGATGCCATCTGCGGCGCTTCCTGAATCACGCGCGGCGCAAAGCCCGCACGCTGGCAGGCCGACTGAATGGCGTCATACAAGCCCGCGCCAATCGGCCGTGGATACAGCACGAAGTCCTCATCGGCCAGCGCGGCAATCGGCACGCTGCGGCGTCGGCTCAGCGCGTGGTCGGGGGGCAGGGCGACCAGCATGGGCTCGTCCAGCACGCGCTCGGACTCGAACTCCGGGTCCAACAGATAAGGGGGGCGTACAAAGGCCACGTCCACCTCGCCCAGCCGCAGCCCGCGCAACAGGGAAATGGTGTTGCTTTCGGTCAGTGTGACGCGCACATCGGGGTAGCGGTCGCGGTAAGCGCGGATGGCGCGGGGCAGGTAAGGGTGGAAGACCGCCGACGCCGTGAAGCCGACCGTGATGGCGCCGCGCTCGCCGCGCCCCAGCCGACGGGCCGTGTCGATAGCGCGGTCGGCACTGGCCAGAATGGCGCGCGCATCCTCCAGGAACTGGGCGCCGGCCTCGGTCAAGTCCACGCCTCGCGGCAGCCGCAGGAACAACGGCGTGCCGATTTCGCGCTCAAGCTGTTGAATCTGCTGGCTTAACGGCGGTTGGCCGATCCCCAGGCGGGCCGCCGCCCGCGTGAAATGCAGCTCTTCGGCCACAGCCGTGAAATAGCGCAGGTGTCGTAGTTCCATCGTTTAAAAATATGGTGGGTGCAAGTTTCATATATTGGACATATGAAGGGGAAAAGTCTACTTTTCATCTACGGGTCACGAGCCCGTTTGCCCTTCGAGATTCCAGATGTCTACCCCCTCCGCCAGTTCTTCCACGCCCACGCCCACCGAGTATCTGGCGCGTGGCACCCCCGAACTGCGCCGCGCCCAATGGGCCTTGTTCGCCGCCGGCTTTTCCACGTTTTCGCTCTTGTATTGCGTGCAGCCGCTGATGCCCTTGTTCACCGGCGCGTTCGGCGTGTCGCCCGCGCAAAGCAGCCTGGTGTTGTCACTGTGCACAGGCTTGCTCGCGATTGCGATTTTCTTTGTCGGCCTGTTCTCGCAGGCGCTGCCGCGCAAGCGCATCATGGCCTGGTCGCTGCTGGCGTCCGCAGTGCTGGGCACCATCGCCGCCGTGGCGCCGGACTGGCACAGCCTGCTGGCGTTGCGCGCGTTGCAAGGCGTGGCGATGGGGGGAGTGCCCGCGGTCGCCATGGCGTACCTGGCGGAAGAAGTGGAACCCGACACGCTGGGCTTTGCGATGGGCCTGTATATCAGCGGCAGCGCCTTCGGCGGACTGTCCGGCCGCGTCATCACCGGCCTGGTATCCGACCATTTTGGCTGGCGCGCGGCCCTGGGCACGCTGGGCGTGGTGGGCATCGTGGCCGCCGCGCTGTTCATGTGGCTGCTGCCCGCGTCACGCCGCTTCACGCCGCAACGCGGGCGCGGCTGGGCAGGCGTGCTGGGCGATGTGCGGGCGGGCGTCGGCGCGCACATGAAGAACGGCCCCCTGTGCGCGCTATTCGCCATGGGCGGACTGTTGATGGGCGCCTTCGTCACGGTCTACAACTACGTGGGCTTTCGCCTGCTGCTGCCGCCGTTTTCGCTAAGCCAAACCTTCATCGGCTTCATCTTCGTCGTCTACCTGGTCGGCATATTCGCCTCGACCTTCTTCGGCCGCCTGGCCGACCGCCACGGCCGAGGCGCCATGCTGGCCGCCGCTACCGGTCTGGCATTGGCCGGGCTGCTGCTGACGCTGTCGGACACACTAGGCATCCTGATCGCCGGCATCGTGGTGTTCACCTTCGGTTTCTTCGCCGCACACGCGGTCGCCAGCGGTTGGGTCGGCCAGATGGCGCGCGGCTACAAGGCGCTGGGCGCGTCGCTGTACTTGCTGGTGTATTACGTCGGGTCCAGCGTGCTGGGCGCCTGGGGCGGACACTTCTGGGCCGCCAACCAATGGCCGGGCGTGGCCGCGATGGCCGGCGGCCTGTTGGCGATAGCGCTGGCGATCAGCGCGGGCTTGGCGTGGCGCACGAGTGGGGTGCGCGGGTCGACAAACCATGTCCCAAGCCAGACATAATTCAGCCTCTATTCCTTCCAGCGAGTCCCACATGTTTTCCCATGTTTGTATTGGCGTGCGCGACTTCGAACGCGCGTTGTCCTTTTATTCGGCGCAGGCCGAGGCGCTTGGACTTGAGCTTCGATTCATCGAGCGCAATATTCCCTGGGCAGGGTGGCAGCCCGCGGGCGGGGGCCGGCCGTTATTCGTGATCAACGCGCCCTACGACGGTAAACCGGCGGCGCCGGGTAACGGGCAGATGACGGCATTTCTGGCGGCCGACCGGGCGACGGTGGACCGCTGCCACGCGCTGGCCTTATCGCTAGGCGCCACATGCGAAGGCCCGCCGGGGTTGCGGCCCGACTACCACGCAAATTATTACGGGGCTTACTTCCGGGACGCCGACGGCAACAAGATCTGCGTGTGTTGCCACGGCCCGGAAGAAACGCCTACGGCTTAACGCTGCTCGAGGGATCGCGGCGCGGGTGACGCTGAAGGGTTGCGCTCGGCCAACGTGGCGTCTATGCCTTGGCTCAACGCCGACAACAGCACGTGCGGCGCCAGCTTCAGTTGCGCCAGCAGCACGCTGCTGCGCGCCAGGCGGGTCAACGCCGCCGGCTCCAGGTCTGCCAACCACTGGCATGCCTGCGGCGACATCTGCAGGCCACTTAGCTCAACCGCATCGCCACTGCGCGCGATGCGCTGCAGCAGTAGCAAATACATGAGGTTGGCTTCGTGGATATCGCGCAGAAGTTCGGTGGGATTCGGCATCGGGCACTCCACTGCGTAGAGTCCGCCGGCCGGCCGGGACCGGGGCGAAAGGCGCGCGGCGTTCTCGGGGGAACGTCTATTCCAGGCCCGGGACGGGCTGGCGTGCCGATATGGTTTGTCGATGATATTTAAGCGACGCAGGCCCGTCAGTAATGGATTTCCCTGTGCGCGATGGGGCAGGATCAGCCCAACGTAAAAGCGAAGTATTCGCATTTCAACCGATTGATCGCCCAGCAGGCCGCGCGTATTCTGCACTTGGCAGCAGAGGCCATACTGGCGTGTCCAAGACCACTGCACACGCACGGGCAAACAATGCGTGCTGGTGGACAAGCCCGAGGCGCTTGGCGCCTTGCCGGTGGAGACGGGGCAGGAACGGTAGCGTCGCGTTACCTTGCGTTTCGGCATCGAGGCGAGGCCCCGCAATACAGTACACGCAGGAAAAGGGGCAGACATGTTGAAAAAGCAGGATCGCGTATCCAACCCGTGGACCGATACGCTCGCCCGTCTGGAGGAAGAACGGATCATGTTGCAGCGCATAGCGGCCGGTATGCCGCTGGCGCATGTGTTCGAACACGTTTTGCACGCCATCGAAGCCCAGTCCAGCACCGAGCTGCGCGCGGCGATCGCACTGATCGACGAGACCGGACACTATCTGATCCACAACGCCGCGCCGAGCCTGCCTGCGGAATTCAGCGCGGCGCTGCAACGCACGGCCATCGGACCCAACGTAGCCTCTTGGGGCACGGCTGCCTACACCGGCAACCCGGTATATGTGGACGATATTGCCTCGCACCCCGACTGGAAGAATTGGCGTGACCTGGCGCTTGCGCACGGCTTGCGCGCCTGCTGGTCCACGCCGATCAAAGCGCCCGACGGCCGCTTGCTGGGCGTGTTCTCGAACTACTACGGCGTCGTGCGCTTGCCATCCGCCCACGATATCGACGCGATCGCGATGGTGACGCGCAGCGCCGCGTTGGCCATTGAACGCCACGTGATGGATGCCGCGCTGCGCACAAGCGGCGAGCGCTGGCGCGCCATGTTCGAAGGCATGCAAGAGGCGTTCTTTCTTAGCGAGGCCTTGCGTGACGATGACGGCCGTATCGTGGACTTCCGCTTTCTGGAGGTGAATCCCGCCTTTGAACGGCAAAGCGGCATGAAAGAGGGCGACACGCTGGGCCATACGCTGCGCGAAATGATCCCCGGCGTGCCGGGGCAGATCATGGATGCTTTTGCCCAAGTCGTGGAAACCGGCGAGCCGACCCAATTCGAATTCGCGGTGCCTGGGCCGAAAGAAGCGTGGTACGAGGCGCGCGCCCGCAAGGACGGCGATGACCGCATGATGGCCTTGTTCCTGGACGTTACCGCCCGCAAGGTAGCCGAAACGGAATTGTGGGAAGGGCAGCATCGCAAGAACTTCCTCTTGTCGCTGGTTGACCGCATGCGCGCCTTGCATCATCAAAGCGAGATCGAACACGCCGCGTGCGCGGGTTTGGGCCAGCATCTTGCGCTAGGGCTGGCCGCGGTGCTGGACTGGCCGGGCGAAGGCGAACCGGCCACGCTGTCGGCCTGCTGGCGGTCCGAGGCCGACCTGGCCACTCAGCAGGCGCTTGTCCCCGAGCAGCTAGGTGAGGATTTTCAAGCGGCGATGCGCAAGGGCCGCACGGCGTATCTGCAACCCATGTTGGCGGAACAAGGCGGTGAGGTCCGGCCTTCCGCGATCGTGGTGCCGATGCGGCGCTGGGGCCGGCAGGACGGCGCCTTGCTGGTGCGTCCGCTGGCCACCAGCCGGCTCAAGGCCGGCGACGTAGCGTTTCTGGAAGAGGTCTGCGAACGCTTGTGCGATGCCGTCGAACGCTCGCAATATGCCCGAACGCTGGAACAGCGGGTGGAAGACGCCATTGCGGAACGCGATCGCATCTGGCGGCTGTCGCCGGAATTGTTGGCCGTGGTCGATAGCCAAGACCGCTTTGTCAGCGTCAACCCGGCGGTGCGGCCGATCCTGGGCTGGAGCCCCGAGCAGTTCCTGTCGATGGGCCTGACCGAATTGATCCATCCCGACGACCTGGCCGCCACGCGCGCGACGATTGCGCTGGCCGCGCAAGGCAATCCCTCGCAAACTGTCCGGCATATGGAAAACCGGCTGCTGACGCGCGATGGCGCCTATCGCTGGATCACCTGGAGCATGTCCTGGTCGCAAGACAACCTGTACATGACCGGCCGTGACGACACCGACTTGAAGGTCCAGGCCGAGACCTTGCGCGATACCGAACAGGCGTTGCGGCAGTCGCAGAAAATGGAAGCGGTGGGCCGGCTGACGGGCGGCATTGCGCATGACTTCAACAACATGCTTCAGGGCATCACGGGCGCGCTCTATCTGATTCAGCGCAAGCTGGCGGCCGGCACGCCGGAACAGGCGCAGCGCTTCATCAACGTCGCCATGGATTCCGCGAATCGCGCCGCGCACCTGACCCAACGTCTGCTGACGTTCTCACGGCGCCAACCCATCGACCCGAAGCCGTTCAGCGTGGCCCCCACGCTGCAATCCATGGGCGACCTGTTTCATCGCTACACGGGCGAGGGCGTGCGGCTGCGGTTCAAGCTGGAGCCGGACCTGTGGACGGTGCGGTGCGACCGCAATCAGTTTGAGAATGCGCTGCTGAACCTGGTCATCAACGCTTGCGACGCCATGCCCAATGGCGGCGAGCTGACCGTTGCGGCGTTGAATACGCGCCTGGACGCGGCCACGCTACGCCCTTATCCCGGCGTCAGCCCCGGGGAATTCGTGGAGGTCTCCGTCACGGACGTGGGCTGCGGGATGTCGCCCGACGTGCTGGCCCACGCCTTTGATCCCTTCTTCACCACCAAGCCGCTGGGCGAAGGAACAGGGCTGGGCCTGTCGATGATCTATGGGTTCGCCAAACAGGCGGGCGGCACGGCGATGTTGGAAAGTGCGGTGGGGCAGGGCACCACGGTCAGGCTGCTGCTGCCGCGTTATGACGGCGCCCCGGATGCCGCGCAACGACCCGAACCCGCTGCGCACCGCGCGCAAGACACCACGAAGCCGTCGGTGGTGGTGCTGGTGGAAGATGACGCCAACGTGCGTGACATGGTCAACGAAGCGTTGGTTGAACTGGGCATGCAGGTGTTGACCGCGTCCGATGGCGAGGCGGGCTTGGAACTGGTGCTGCGCACGACCGATATCGACCTGCTGGTGACCGATGTGGGTCTGCCCGCCTTGAACGGGCGGCAACTGGCCGACGCGGCGCGCGCCGCTCACCCTGGCCTGAAGGTGTTGCTCATGACGGGCTACGCCGAAAGCGCCGCGCGCGGAGCGGGCTTTCTGGAATACGGGATCGAACTGATCGTGAAGCCGTTCTCGCTTGAAGTCCTGGGCGAGCGCGTGCAGCGCATGCTGGATGAGTCGGAGCTTGAAAGGGACGGCGGCCGCGCGGGGTAGGCGGCTGGGGGGTGACGGCGTTGCAAAGGCAGGTAAAAAATACCCGGCCGTGCATGCCAGAAGCCCATATCGCGCAAGGTGGGCGAGCGCACAGGCCGGGAACGGCGATTGCTTATAGGACTGTGCACTTCCCACTAAGGAGTCTGACTATGAAATTCCGTCCTTTGACTTGCGCTCTCGCATTGGCTGCCGGTTTGTCCGCTGGCACGGTAATGGCCCAAACGGCGCCCTCGACGTCGCCGTCCAATACTCCGAACGACACGACCGCCGCACCGCCCAATCGCCCGCTGCCTGCTGGCCAAATGGCACCCGCGCCCAACCAGACGCACCCCGCCGGAACGACGCCGTCTCATATGAACAAGAGCGGCACCATGTCTACGGATAAGCATTCGGGCCAGATGCCGAATAAAAAACCCGAAGCGAATGACAACGTGCCGCGCACGCCTGCATCTGGCGCGACGCCGCCTCCCGGATACCCGAATACGGGCGGCTCGAAGTAAGTAAGCGCCAAGTAAAAGGCTTCCCACGGGAAGCCTTTTTTACGTACCTGGATTCATGAAAGGAACCCCACGCCTGGGTTGCAGCCGGGTGGCCGTCCCCGGGATGCGGTCTTAATGCTGCCTGCGCAGTTCAGCCGGCGGCACCCGCAATTGCCCGCGATACTTGGACACGGTGCGCCGCGCCAGCAGAATGCCGCTGGCCGCCAGTTGCTGGGTCAGGGCCACGTCCGACAAGGGCATCGTCGGATCTTCGGCTTCGACCATTTCCTTGATCAGCGCGCGAACCGCGGCGGCCGAACACGAGCCCCCCGATTCCGTCGCCAGTTCACGCGAAAAGAAATGGCGAAACTCGAACACGCCGCGCGGGGTCACCATGTATTTGCCGACGGTGGCGCGTGACACGGTGGATTCGTGCATGTCCAGGTCATCGGCCACTTCGCGCAGCATCAGCGGGCGCAACGCCACTTCACCGTATTCGAAAAAAGTCTGTTGACGCTTGACGATGGCTTCCGCCACGCGCTGGATCGTCGTGTAGCGTTGCTCCACATTGCGCACCAGCCAGCGTGCTTCCTGCAACTCTTGCGCCATCGGGCTGCGGTCATCCAGGCGAGCGCGACGAAACAGGTCTGCGTAGGTGCGATGCAGCCGCGCTTGCGGCATGGCGTTGCGGTTGGGCAGGACGCGCCAGCGCGAATGCCACTTGTCCACGAACACGTCCGGCACCACATACACCGGCGCTTCGGCGCTGTAGCGCGAGCCCGGCTTGGGGTTCAGGCTGCGGATCAAGGCGCAGGCCTCACGGATCGCATCCTCGGAAGCGCCCAACAGGCGTCGTAGACCCACCGAATCGTTCTTACCCAAGCGATCAAGATGTTCGCGCACGATGCGCAGCGCCAGGTCACGCACCGCCGGGGCCACCGATTGCGCGGCGGCCAGTTGCAGCGACAGGCATTCGGTCAGGTCGCGCGCCGCCAGGCCGGGCGCGTCCAATTGCTGTACCAGGCGCAGGGCGGCAGTCCATTCGCCTTCGTCGGGCGGGGGGCTGAACGCGGATTGGGCGGGGTCGCTCAAGCTGGTCAAGGGCACCCGCAGATAGCCGTCGTCGTCCAGGGCGTCGATGATGAATTCGGCCAGCAAGCGGTCGCGCGGTTCCAGGTGGTAGTTGCCCAGGTCCGCCGAAAGCCGTTCGCGCATGGATACGCTGGCGCACACCCATTGCCCCATGTCCTTGCCGTCCCCACCGCTGGATAGTTGGGTCGGGTAGTCCCCGGAATAGGCGGGTGCGTCGGGGATAGGGTCGTCGGCTTCCGAGAGGGGCGGAGGCGAGGCAGGCTCGGTGGCGGACTCGGTCGCGTCGGCATAATTGCCGGGCTTGATGGAATCACTGTTCGAGGACGGCTCGCTGTCCTGCTCGTCGCCATCTTCAAGAAACGGGTTCGTGGCAAGCGCGTGTTCCACCGCGGTCGTGAATTCAAGTGCCGACATCTGCAGCAGCTTGACAGACTGCTGCAAGCGAGGCGCTAGCGTCATTTGTTGGCGCAGGCGCAATTCTTGCGAGGGGTGGCCCAATCGAGTCTCCTGAATGAAAGCCGCCAAAGGGCGGTACCTCTCAAGACTCATGCAAGATCCGTGCCAGCCCGTTTTGCGGGCGGGCGGACACGGGGCAGCCGCCTGGGACAGCGACCGTATTACAAGTGGGATGTAAGAACTGCTCAGCCGCCGGCCAAGCCTTCTTTCTCGTAGACGTCCAAGCGGTTGTACAAGGTCTTCAAGCTGACGCCCAACGTGTCCGCCGTGCGCCGCTTGTCGCCGCCGTGATGCGCCAGGGTGGCCAGGATGAAGGCGCGTTGCGCCTGGTCCAGCGGCATGCCTACGGGGAAACTCATGGCGCCTTCACGCATTTCGGCATGCTGGCTGGCGGGGGGACGAGTGAGCAGGTTGGCCTCGAGTTGCGCATCCGCCAGGATGTAGGCGCGCTGCACGACGTTGCGCAGTTCGCGCACATTGCCCGGCCAGTCATGCTGGGCGATGGACTCCAGCATGCGTTTGGAGAATGTCTTCTGCGTCTCGTGCCGCGCGTTGAGGGTATCCAGGAACTGCTGCGCCAGGATCACGGCGTCGTCGCCGCGCTCGCGCAGCGGCGGTACACGCAGGGGAATGACCAAGAGGCGGTGCAGGAAATCCTGGCGCAATCGGCCATCGGCAACGGAGGCGGCGGGGTCGCGGTTGCTGGCGCAAATGATGCGCACATTGGCGCGCAGCAGATCCGTGCCGCCTACGCGCTGATACGTCCCGGCTTCCAGTACGCGCAGGAAATGCACCTGCATGTCGGGCGGCATTTCCGTGACTTCGTCGAGAAACAAGGTGCCGCCGCTGGCATATTCGAAGTAGCCTGGGTTCTGCGCGACCGCGCCGGTGAAACTGCCTTTTTCGTGGCCGAAGAGTTCGGCGTGGGCCAGGGTGCCGCTGATGGCGCCACAGTTCACAGCGACGAAGGGCGCGCCGCGCCGGTCGCTGCCGTCATGGATCGCGCGGGCAATAATCTCTTTGCCCGATCCGCTCTCCCCAACGATGAAGACGCTGGCGTCTGTCGCCGCCGCCAGTTGTAATTGGCTTGCCAGCTTTTGCATGACGGCAGACATGCCGGTCACGTCCATGGGAGTAACCGGGGACACGGGCGCACTGTCGCGCCGCGCGGTGGTGCGATTTGCCATACTTTTACCTCGGGCCGCCGGGGCCTAACGCGACTGCACAATCGTAGTAGTGCGTACGCCGAGCGAATGCGACCAGTTGCAAGTATTCGAAAACTTTAGTCGACGGTATCGATTGTTTACGCATTATGCGGCCAGACTGTCTATCCTCGTAGTCATAAATGCGTGACGATATTCACCACCAACTCGCACGTCTACACGGAGAAGCTATGCCTCATCTGCTTGTCGTCGATGACGACGACGCGATCCGGGAAACACTGGCCGAAATGGGCCGCGACAGCGGTTTTTCGGTGGCAGTGGCAGGCAGCATCAAAGATGCGCTGATACAGCTGGAACGGCAAGCGCCGGACCTGGTGCTGACCGATGTCCGCTTGCCGGGCGGCAACGGCTTGGACATCTTCAAGAATGCGGCCGTGGCCAGCGCTGAAGTCGTGGTGATGACTGGCCATGGCACGGTCGACTACGCGGTTCAGGCCCTGCGCCTGGGCGCGAGCGATTTCCTGGTCAAGCCGATCTGCATGGAACGGCTGAATGAAATTCTGACGCGCGTGGTGACCAATGCCGGCGGTGAACTGCCTGGCATGCCGTTCGAGGAACCCGGCCGCTTCGGCAAGCTGTACGGCGAGTCGCCGCGCATGATCGAGCTCTATCGCCAGATCGGGCGGGTAGCGCCCACGAACGTCACCACGCTGTTGATCGGCGAAAGCGGCACCGGCAAGGAGCTGGCCGCGCATGCCATTCACGAACTCAGCACGCGCCGCCAGCGGCCGTTCATCGCCGTCAATTGCGGCGCGATTTCACCGAACCTGAT
>RCUJ01000133.1_pt1 | contig 40780 bp, 33 predicted proteins | sample 2166321 | NCBI WGS metagenome assembly RCUJ01 (sample SAMN09932808, study PRJNA488358) | compost metagenome | feature: garden; material: soil; isolation source: compost soil in an enriched community after 118 h of incubation | place: Germany: Experimental Botanical Garden Goettingen | collected... | reverse complement strand
GAACAGAGGTAAACCCGTTAACTCGCATCACCAGATAATGATCCTCAAGTGGGACGTTGTTAGCCAAAAGAAACTGCGTCAGGTCAAACCTGTAGAGATACCCGGTCTCAGGCGGAACCAACACTTGACGGGTGGTCTCAGAATTCCTGAAGTACATGATCAGGGAATCTACGTACGTCTTGTAATCTTGAGTGAGTGTGAAGCTTGAGGGAGACGATACAATCCACTTAGAGACACCGGCCATTGCGCTTACCTATAAAAGTCTTGAGTTATACATTACCAAGATACAGAATCTCAGCCCAAAGTAATTAGGAGCCATGTTGAATGAATCCATTTGATCCAACCGATCATTTACCTCAAGAGCGCTACACCATTCCACCGGAGATGGTTCCGATCAGTGGTTTGAACTCTCAATTCAAATGTGTCTCTGGTGCCCGTCAGGCAATGTTTACCGGTAACCTGTCCCAAGTGTTGATCGTGGACGGTCGTACTCGTAAGCGCCAGCAGACTGGGTTGGAGCGTGAAATTGCCAAAGCTACATTTAACCATCAGTTTCCTCGCGAAGCTGTGGTATTGGCGATCATTCCACGGTTTACATCGCGCAACTTCGGCGATAAGTTCCAGATCAACCCGTTCGATCTGGTGATCTACGAGGATTGGGAAACGAAAGAGCTGGACGTGGTTGAACTCAGCAAGTTTCACGTAATGCACCAACATTACGGGTTTGAGTTCGAATACGATCAGGACGTCTACGACGCCATCACCAAAGGTAAGCGCTTCAAGGCAGGTACTGTAATTGCTCGTTCTCCGGCTGTAACGGATGACGGTGACTACATGTACGGCCTGGAAACCAACGTCTGCATGATCTCTGATCCGGCAGGTACTGAAGACGGCGTGAAGATCAGCCAGAGCTATGCCAAGCGTATTCGCTCGACAGGCTTTGAAAGTCGGATTGCACGCTTCGGCGGCAGCCATTACCCGATTAACTGGAACGGTAACCTGGAAGAGTACAAGCCTATTCCAGACATCGGTGATTTCATCCAGTCAAACGGTCTGATCTGCGCTTCACGGCCTTTTGATCCAAAGTACGATCCAGTCTACATGACTCGTACTAAGCTGCTTAAACCGCAGTATGGGTTGGATACACCGCTGTACGGCGTACCGAACGCTCAGGTCGTAGACATCCGAGTCCTTCATAACGATAGGCTGTCTTCCCCGAAACTGCCAAAGGAAATGACCAAACAGTTCCTGAAGTATTACGAGGCTGACCAAGAGTTCTATACCAAGATCGTTAAGACGTGCCTCTGCCGGAAAGGTAACTTCCTGGCTGATGACGTTGCAATGTCCCCACGCCTGCGCATTCTCCTGTACGAAGCAATCGCCCGTAGCGGTGAGCGTCTGCTGGAAGAAGGCATCTGGCCGAAGAGTAAAGCCGACCAACTGCGTGTGCGCACGAAGTATCGCGGCGAGCTGTTGGATGAGTTCCGTGTGGAGATCATCTATCAGTACAAGACCTCTGTGGGCGAAGGTCCTAAGGTTACTGACCAATCTGGCGGTAAAGGCGTTACTTCGGCGGTTGCTCCAGACGAAGACATGCCGACTGACGAGAACGGTATTCGTGCCGACGTGGTGATCTTCTCGAACTCCACGGTAAACCGTCTGAACAACGGTCGTCAGCATACTCAGGTAATCGGTGCAGCAGGCCGAGATATCATCAAGCGTGTACGTAAGTCTTACGGCTTGCCTGCGTTCGGTGCTATTGCTCGTGATGAAGTCAAACGTGCTGTTACGTCTCAGAACAACATGGCTGTGACCATGAAGAACTTTGCGTACATCATCGGCTTCTATAAGCTGGTAGCTCCAGCTATGTACGAACGCCTGACGCGTAGCGATGTCATTCCGCAAGGCATTCACTTGCAGCATGTAATCGAATGCATCATGGACGGTGAAGATCCTCACGGCCTCTTCCTGCAACTCGCTTCCTCTGACGAAGTCTACATGGACGAAGTCATCCGGGAAATCGAGGCTGGTCCGTACATGCCAGATCTGACGCCAGTTACCTACCGGAACCTGGCTGGCGATATGGTAACGACCAAGACCAAGATCTTGATCGGTCCTGACTACTATCTGCCGCTGGAGAAGACGGCTACCGACGGCTCCGGTGTATCGTCCTCCAAAACCAACCACTTCGGCGTTACTGCCCGTCTGACGAATGCTGACAAGTATTCCAGCCCTGGCCGTGAAACCGTAACCAAATCTACCGGTGAGTCCGAAGCGCGTAACCACGCTCACGCCTACGGTGCTGAGCCCCTTGCTCACATCATGGACTTGAACTACAACCCGGTGGTTCACAAAGAAGCATGCATGACGATCCTCACTCACGAAACACCAACCAACATCGAATGTCTGGTTGATCGTGAGAAGTTCAAGTACGGTGGTCACCGTCCTCTGGCGTATGTTCGCCACATGCTGAAAGTATCAGGCAAAGATGTTAGCCGGAAGTAATTCCGGCAACACTATCAGGAGCGTGTTAATTAATGGCAAGTCATCGTCGATTCAGAGCCCGTGATCTGTTCGAAACGATGGTACATCTGTGGCCGTGCAAAGAGTACGAGGAATTTGTCCTCGAGTTCGATGACGGCGACACGATGACCACCACAACAATCAATACCCAGATCTCTCGCAAGCTCTGGTTGCCACACGAGGTATACGACAAGCTAGGTATCTTCAAGCGCCACCACATCGGTAATGGTTCGCTGTCCAATGAACGTATCCATGAAGTACAGGGTGCGATCACTGAAGACATGTATAAGACGTACGGTGAATTGGGCTTTAACCGTGAAGAGTTGTGGCGACACAACTATTACGGCACCAACCGTCTGTACAACGAATCCATCGTGGAATACTCGGCGTATGTTCGCGGCAGTAACTCGTTTGACTTCAGCCATCTGTACGAGTATCCGCCAATCAAGAAGATCCGTACCGAATGCCAGCCTAACAAGCTGTCTATCGAGAAGGCTTACGATGCGGCGAAGTTGGTTCTTGAACGAGATCCAGCGCTTGCTCGTAACGTGATCATCTCCGACCTTCGGGCTGGTCTGTTGAAGATGGAGCAGTTGCTTCAGATCCTCATCGTGCGGGGCTATAACACCGACATCGATGGGCACGTATACAGCAAACCAATCATGGGTAACTACTTCGCAGGGATTCATGATCCAGCTGAAGCCATGATGGAATCCACTCTGGCCGCTAAGGCTATCATCTTTACTGGTGCGCCGCTCGAACAAACCGAGTATGCAAACCGGAAGATGCAGTTTACCACTCAGCAGGTTGACTTGCTGGTGATGAACGACTGTGGGTCGACTGAGTACGGAGAGATTGAGATCACCAAGTTCAGGTTCAAAGCCATGGACGGTCTCAACTATCTCGATCCTGATACCAACAAGCTGAAGCCCCTGCGGATGGCTGACACTCACCTGATCGGTGAGACACGTAAGTTCCGTCTGGCATTCAACTGCAAGTACCGGCATCACAACAACGTCTGCAAGATGTGCTACGGTTTGCTGGCGTATAACGTGCCGTTCGGTGCGAACATCGGTCACATCGCATCTACAATGACCCAATCGGAAGTATCTCAGGCAGTGTTGAAGGTTAAGCACTCTGAGGCGTCTGCTTCTTCTGATCCGATCATCATTCAAGATGAAGAACGGCCGTACATCCTCCCAGCATCTGAAGGTCACCAGATTCGTCTGAACCCAAGACTGGGCGTTAAGGGTATTCCGCTGATGCTTCGCGGTGGTTACTCTCAGGGTGTTCACAACGCATCGAAGCTTCCTGTACTGAAACGCAATGACCTGCGCACTGGCGTTAACATCGCCAAGTTCAGTCAGTTCCGTGAAGTCAGCTTTGAGCTGCCTAGCGAGAACAAGCAGTCGAACCGGGTACACGTCACGGTATCCCGTGGCGCTCGCATGTCGAACCTGACGCGTGAGTTCCTGGACTACTTCCTGAAGAAAGGTTTCCGAATCGATGATGATGGTTATTATCGGATTGATCTGAAGGATTGGAACTTCGACCTGCCAGCCTTTGAAATGCCAAACCGCCACGGTAGCATGAAGGATCACGCAGCAGTAGTGGAAGTAATGATCCGCTCTACTCGTGACTCTAACCAGCGTCACCTGGGTCGGTTGAAGCAGTTGAAGGACTATTCGAATCCGACTGAAGCAATGTTGGATACGCATGAACTGATTGCGCTGAAGGTTCCTGTTCACTTCACCCACGTCGCTATTGTGTTGCTGTCTATGATGGTATCCAGTACGAAGTCCGGTGATTACAGGATTCCACCTCTTGGCGAACCTACTCGGTTTGCTAAATACGATCACGTAATCAGTGGTCGTTCGATGGGCGCGTTCTTCGCCTATCAGGGTGGTCGTAACCTGCTCGATACACTTGAGCAGTACATGATCACTGAACGGGAACAACATCTGCTCGATCCATTGCTGATGCCCGGCTGGTAATCAACAAACATACTGGCGGGGTTATCCCCGCCTTTATGCTCCAATTTATAAGAGAGGTTGTAATGGCTAAGCAACAATTTGTATCTGTTCAATTCACAGCAGGCGAATCTGCCGTCCAACGCACTGGTATCACTTACAAGAAACTGCCGCTGAAAGATGATGCATTGCGGTTCTTACACATTGAACGTAAGGGTAACACCGAACTCCTCTTCGATGCTACGCGTTTTGTAGATGACCTTCCTGACAGCCTGACGATTACTTTTGATCGCACAGGTGATCTCCCAACATTTGTCGTAGCCGGTCGTTCTTACACGATTGCCAAGTACACGGTATTAAATACAGAACTCGACAAACCGTTCTACTATCTGGATGAATTGCCAGATGGAACATGGCGTCTCTGCCACACCACCGGATATATTCCGTGGGATCACGAACATGTCGATACCGTTGTAATCACTAAGGTTCCTGTCCACATTTAGTTGTCCAAGGAAGTCCAGTAAGATCCGAGGCGGAGTGATCTCCGCCTTATCTCTGGGTTTTCTTTTGCGGTAAGAACTAACTAGAGACGTATATCTATTATAGGCGAAGTGTGCCGTAAACGCACTAGGTAGATATTTGGGGAGTAACGTCTTGAAGATCGACGTCTATAGCCATTCGTTCATGGTCAGTGATTTGAACGAGCGACAAAAGAAAGCCGTCGAACAGTTCTGCAAAACACTCATTCAGCATGAGATGGTTATTGAAGACGGCCGTAAGGAAATGGTGGCTGCAAGGGTGTTCGCATCCTCTACCGCTGCCAGACAGTACTACCGTTTCCACATCAACATGAAGGTAGAATTCTTCCAGACCCTGAACTACAACTTCATTAAGTCTGATGAATTCACAATCGTTAAACACGATAACACTCCAACGGATCGCTTCAAGGTTGAACATGAAGTAATCCACTTGTGGCCACCCCGTCATCCTCAACCGGCTATCATTAACCACGTTGTGAATGAGGAGGGTAGCAACAAAGTCGTAACCCTCCAGACCGGTAAGGGTAAGACGGAGCTGACGAAGCATTGCATGCACCAACTGGGGCTACGCACTGCTATCTTCATGAAAGGTGGTTACTTAGACCGATGGGTGCCTGACCTTGAGTCATCCTTCAAACTGAAGCGTGGTCAACTCCTTGTTGTCCGAGGAAGTCCAGCGCTGAAGGGTCTGATGGAAATGGTGTTGGAGAAGCGTGACATCGGTAAGGTCATTCTTATCTCCACAAACACCTACGTCAACTACATCAAGGAGTTTGAAGCGGAAGGGTACGATTCAGGTTTCCCTATCGCTCCTATCGACTTCTTTGAGATGTGCGGTATCGGTTTCGGTGTACTCGATGAGGGTCACCAATATCCACACGCCATCATGAAGTTCTTCGCGTACATGAATATCCACAAGTTCCTGACCTTGTCTGCAACACTCGACACCAAAGACAAGTTCATGAACAAGATGTACGAGATCATGTACCCAAGGCCTGCTCGATATAACGGGGATTATTACGACGCGTTCATTGACGTATCGGCAATCATCTACCAGTTGAGTAACGTCAAAGCGATTCGATGTAAGGGGTTCGGTGGGGCGTACAGCCACACGGCGTTCGAAGCGTCACTGATGTTGGCAAAGAACAAGAAGCTTCTTGAGAAGTATCTTGAGATGATTGCGTACTACCTCCAGACGGACTTCGTCGATGTAATGGAGAAAGGACAGAAGTCAATCGTATTCTGCGCTACCATCAAACTCTGTACGATACTGACTAAGTTCTTGCAAAAGAAGTTCCCGAAACTGCTCGTGGCTCGCTACGTGTCTGGGGACAAGATGTCTGTGTTGGAGCGCTCAGACATTGGCGTTAGTACAGTACTATCGGCAGGTACTGCGGTAGACATCAAGAACCTCCGCTATAACCTGATGACAACAGCAATCGATTCCCAGCAATCGAACGAACAAACCTTGGGGCGTACACGTCTGCTGAAAGACTGGCCTGACATTACTCCACGGTTCCGTTACTTCGTTTGCAGCAGCATTGAGAAGCACATGCTCTACCATCGCAACAAGCTTGACTACTTTAAAGGGAAGGTTAAGTCCCACGGTCAAGAGCAATCACCTTTCTACATTTAAGAAGCGGGGAGAAATCCCCGCCTTTATGTCCCCTTAGGAGGAAAAGATGTCTCTGAATCAACTCACCATGAAAGCTGAATACGTATTCAGTTCTATCGATCCTAATCGTGTACTGAGCGATGAATCAAAGCTTTACATGATTCACCGCCGAGCGCTTGTTCGTGGTGACGCTAAGGCTTGGGAGATCGATAACGAGGTTATCGCCAAGCGCACTACTCTGGCCGAACACTATTCGCTGGAGGATTACTGATGGCAGTGCTACTGACCAATTCTACCGTAGTTGGGTTAGATGACATCCCAGAAGAGCTTTATCCCGGAGGTCCTGAATTCAAGGTCCACGTAGCCTTCTATCTGTCGAGTGTAACCATCTCGTTGATTAACCCGATGAACGGGATCATGCTCCGAGATAAGTTCAGTGAGACGCGTACGAAGCTGTTGCGTGATCATCTTTACCCACTGCGCGAGAACGCCTTGCTTACTAAGGCTCAGTTCATGTGCGAAGTGGAACGGATGACAGAGGTCTTCTTCTGTCGTCTGCGGGAATACAAAGGCTTCATCGGTATCAACCGCACCGGGATGCACGACACAACCACCTACGACGAAGAGTCTGAAACCAACGGGGAGCGTGTATGAAGATGATTCAATTGGTTGACGGTATCTACCTCCAGCCAGAAACCGAGGCTATTCCTATTCCGTGGGAATCCTCTCACGGCTGCCTTATCGGCGTAGACGGTAGCAGTCAGGTCAACTTCCAATTTATACTCGGCGGGTGGTGGACGGTGTATCCGGAAGATCTCAAGATGATCAACTGGAGCGCAGTGGCTCAGAAAGCAACCGATCTGATGAAGGCATTGGAGTACGGGGAATATAATCTCGTTATCTTCAAGACTGAAGTCATCGGTGAAGCTGGCTATCCGGCAACGTATAGCGGCGAGTACCACAAATGCATGGTTCGCAGCTACACTCCACGTCCTATCAAGTAAGCAGCATAAAGCCCGGCATTGAGCCGGGCTTTATGTCACTCTTTTTTTTGCCGTATTACTGGGCGTCAGCGTAGTACAGGATCACGTTCTGACGTTCTTCTTCGTTCGGCACGTAGCGCAGGATCTGGTCGAGCTTGTAGATCTTGGCTTCACGCTGACGGGTGCCTGGCGCGCGGGTGGTGATCAGCAACGATACAAGGTCTTCGAAGGTCAGTGCAGCAGACTTCGAAATACCCAGCTGGTTGTAACCACGGCGTGCAATTTCCGGCAGGAACAGCAGGGTGTAGTTGGTGTTGATGAAGTCCAGCAGGATGTTCCAGCCTTCGGTGAAGCCGACGCTGTCACGAGCCATCACTTGACGGATAGCTTTGTACAGCATGACTTGCGCTTTACCGGCGGTAACGTCGGACAGGTTCTTGCCGTACTTGGACATTACGTCCTTGTATTCGTCAAGCTTGGATTTCAGCAGGATGTTATCCATGGAAGCTTCCGTAGGGGTTTCAGCGAGAGTTTCGAGAATGCGTTGACCGCTGAACTCGTTGGACAGACCCAGGCGGGCCTTGAGGCTATCGACCAGCTCTTCTTTCGGGAGATCGGTTTCGATCTGACCCAGTAGAGCCGAACGCAGTTCGAGGTGAGTCCACTGGGAAGCGGTCTTACGCTCGCGCATGCGGTCTTCGATCAGAACGCCATGTTCGGTAACGGCTGGTTGCTCGCCGGTCTGTACGAACGCCTTGACGGCTTCGTGAGTCCAGTTGTTCGGCAGGCGATAGCGTTTGTAGAGCTCGTCGTAGATCAGCTCTTCATCCATGCCCTTAGGCGTGTTGATGATACCGTCTACCCAGTCGGCGAGTTCATTGCCAGTCCAGTTGATCATGGACTGAGCGCGACGCAGGTCGATAGGCCAGCTACCGCGAGCGGTCTTGGTTGGCTGAGCCTTGGTTTCGATGTAGGTCAGTAGGGTGTCACGATCCCATGCAGCCAGAGCATCAGCAGGCAATACGCCAACCAGCGAAGCACGAATGCCTTCAAGTGAGGTAGGATCGACTTCAGCAGTCGGATCTTCTTCTTCAGGGGCAGGTTCTGCTTCACCTTCTTCGTCAGCCTTGACGTCTTCATCGCCTTCAGCTTCTGGTGGAGGCTCAACAGGATCAACTTCGTCGATCGGAGCATCAGGCTCAGAACCTTCTTCACCTTCCGGTGGAGTTTGATCTTCAGCCGGAGTTTCAGCCGCTGGTTCTTCAGTAGGAAGAACCACTTGCTCAGACAGATCGGTGATCTGAATAGTGACTTCAATGGCTGGCTTTTCTTCAACCACGTCGCCAGCAGCCAGTTGCGCAGCAGCGGCAGCAGCTTCAGCGTCGATAGCCGCTTGCTCGTCTTCAACCGATTCTTCGGCAGGCTTGACTTCTTCTTCATCCGCCATCAGCAGGCGAACCATTTCAACGGTGTTGGCGACACCTTCTTCATCGAAGAAGTAAGCTTTCAGACGCTGAGCCCATTCTTCCGGTACGTGATCGGCACCGATGGTGTCCTGATCAACCGTTTGCAACAGGAACTCAACTTGCTTAGCCAGATCGGCGTCAGACATGTTGGCGTACTCTTCAGCCAACAGATCGATCGCAGTTGCGGCTGCTGGCTCTTCAGAGCCTTCCTGTGCAACGATCGGAGCTTCTTGCTCCGGTTGTGCCTGTTCTTGCTGCTGATCGACTACAGGAGTCTCAGAAGCGTTCTGATCAACAGCGTCGTTGTTCTGTTCCATGGGGATTAGTTCCTAAGGAATGTCTCTAAGAAGAGAGGAGTTGTTTTGAGTTCTTTAGCGTGAGCAGAACCCATCATTACGGCCATCATCGTGGAAGGGATCTCACCTACCATCGAACCGATGGAGTCAGGATAAGCGGAGAGCTTATCACCGAAGCATACCTCACAGCAGTCTGTGCGAGGAGTAATGCAGAACGCCGGACTGAACATAGGGTAGACTTTACCCAAGTACTGACCGATGTTTTCGGCAGACAGCTTAACCGATTCCTTACCGTCAACGATGGTACGGCCAATGAGGTCTTCACTGACCTTAATGTCAAGCTGATCGGTAGTACCGCAGAAGCCCTTAACTACACGGGCGTTCTGGAAGATACGACCCATCAAGTCCACGTCCTCACCAGCGAGTGCAGTCATCGCACCCCGGAAGTAAGAACCAGCACGCAACGAGTTCACCATGTGGGGGAACTTGGTTACGTCCAGACCTTCTTGAAGAGAAGTAGTAACGAGCGTTGCACGACCACCTTCTTCAAAGCCGGCTTCAGGACCGTGAATCTGGAACATTCGTTTCAAAGCAGTGTTCAAGGATTTACGTTTGTACAGGAAGCCTTCAGACGGATCACCCTTGAGGTTATCCGAATAGTCCTTAACGAGCGCATCCTGAATACGTGCTTGGATAACTGGGTCGTCCAGCTGATCCTTATACAGCTCCAGCATTTCCTTCAGGATCTTATCCCGATTAGGAGACGGCTGAAGAGCATGCTCAGTAACGGATGGAACAAACATCTCGTAACCAGCAAGGTCAGACACAGCCTTACCGAAGCGCAGGTAATGGCGAACGTAGATTACGCCCGGCTTCTCTGGTACTTCATTGTCCACCATCGCACCAATGATGAACCGCTCCAGACCGCCGAGGTTGATTGGACCTTCAGCGTATTCAAAGAGAGTACCGCCCGCGTAAACCAGAACACGGCTGTTGAATAGGAGGTCACCCCATGTACCGTCAGGAAGATCCTTATTCAGGTTCTCCACATCGCCAGCCTTAATAGGCCCGCAGGAGTCGTGGTAGATGAAAGGGATCTCGTAAGGCTTAGCGTCCTGAAGGACTTGCCAGCTCCACTTCCCGTCACCATCGGGCACGTATACCTGCACGTTCTCCTTGGTGTGCTTCAAACCCCATTGAAGGTCACCGTTCTTAACGTCGTCGATAACGACGGAGAAGGCACGCAAGATCCACGCACGATTGTAGTGGACCTTTGCCTTCATCGATTGGATGAAGAAATCATACTTCCGCATGTCCAGCTCCGAAGATGGGTTGGTATACGTCGAACAGTTTCAGTTTCACCTGTTCAGCCCGACGGCGATCATCCATCTCGAAGAACAGATCGTCGAGACAGTTACCGATGGAAATCTTGGCGTCTTCAAAGCTCTCGTTAGAGATCACTGCGAGCGAGAAGATGTCGTTGATAGCCTCATCCATTGGCTTATCGATCAAACGCCCCACAGCCAAGCCGTAGAGAGCTTCCATCGACACACCAAGACCCTCATCGTTGCTGCCCATCTCTGCGCCGATCGAGTCTTTGTTAGTTTTCACCAGACGGGACAATCGTTTGAGTAATTCACCGTCACGAGTGCTAGTGATTTCATTGACGTTGTCTGCTTCGACTGCTGACTTGCAAACACGACGCACGTTCTTCGTGAAGTTGTCGTGGATCTGCAAGATCTGTTCAGCGATCAGGTCTTCGTCATAAGTGCCCAATTGCGCTACAAGTTTGACAAACGCTTCATCGACATCTTCAGCAGAATCGAGAAGGTCGACAAGGATAGTGGGCGTATCCGTTGGGTCGAAGTTTACGATGATCTCGTAGATCTCAGCCAACATGGCGATAGGGATGTCCGGTGACAGTTCCACACCGCAAATATTCAGGGACGTTTCAGCTGCAATGCGCAGCACTTCATCGAGACTGGAGACGACTTCAGTCGGATCGATGTTCAGATCGTTCAACATACCGAACAACAGATCCATCTCATCGAGATGGCTGGTCGTGTTGGATTTGATCAGGGACTTGTTCAGGTTGACGTACACTTCCTCAAGCTCAGGAGAGCAGCGATCCCGAGCGAGTGTCCTCACTGATAGTTCTGTGACGTAGTCATCGTCGGACTGCATTGGCTTGTCCATCAAAGCCCTCCCGGTTAAACCGTACATTAATAGATATAGCTACCCTATATATGGGTCCGCTTAAAGCTTCATACTAGAGAGGTTCAGTATGCGTAATAATAACTCTGAGCGATTCGTCGCTCACGGAAACTCGATCGAGGCTACTAATGCCGAAGTCGAGAAGGAAGTTCAAGGGTATCAGGATACTTTGGCCGTCAGTCTGAATGCTGCGATTCAGCCGGTCAAAGATCTCGCTGAATCCATCAACGTATTGCATGCCGAAGGTCGTCAAGAGGACGTGCCTAAATTGACCGGCTTGGTAAAGATGCTCGCTCGTGACGCCGATGCTCTCATCAAAGAGAAGCGTCAGGCTGATGAGGAACTGGCAAAGCTCCAGGCTAATCCTCCGACCAAGAAGCGCCATCTGTCCAACCATCACTCCAGCTTGATGGCAGTGGGGGCCAAGTACATCGGCCTGTCGCAGCGCGCAACGAACACCGTTGGCAATATCCTCGGCGATTACATGGATTTGATCGATCCGCTCAAATCTAAAACTGCAACCGCAGAACAAAGTGAGGCTGTATCGTGAGTGATGAGCCGATCGTAGATCAACCTGAAGAAGAACGGCCGATGGTCCTTGAAGAAGAGGGCAGCAAGCCGAACGAGCCTGCTGAAGAGCCTGTACCGTTGGCTGAAGAAGTTGCTCCAGTGAGCGAGCAGGCGTGGGCTTCCATCGACGAACTGCCTTCAGGCTTCGCTCATGAACCCGCTCTTGAGCATCCAGTTGAAGAAGTTGGCGCCCTCGGCGATCTGCTGGCCAGCATTCCTGAAGTGGCAGTAAGCGAACAAGCTGTCGATCTGTCAGTCCCTGTTCCTGAGTCAGAGCCAGAAGCTCTCAAGGAAATGGTCGGTGACTTCACGCCGAACATGAACGTCAGCGACGATCAGGGTATCCTGACTGTACTGACCGATGAGCAACTGGCGAAGTTCTCCCGCGACAATCCTTCTGTGCTGCTGTCCAACTTCTCGGCCTCCGAGCTGGACGTCATGTACGAACAGATCGAACGCCAAGTGGCGAACGCTCAGGCGTCTCGTGAAGAACTCGTGAAGAACGGCGGTGGCGCTGGTCTCTACGCTGGCCGTACTGACGATGGTGAAGTGATCTACATCACCATCAACGAAGGCAAGGCGATGGGTGCGATTGAAGACTATCGCAAAACCACCGCTCCGTTCCGCGACAACGACGATCTGTTCCTCGACGACAGTGAGTGGACCAACCTTCCTAAGGTCGGTGATATTCCGATCGCTCCTGGTCGTCTGGATCACGAGAAGTCCAAAGACCCGGTCATGCGTATCCGTGGTCGTCTGGGTATGGCTGTTGAATACACCAACCCGTTCTGGGCGTCAGGCCTGCACATGGTTATCGAAGGCGCCGGCGCGCTGGAAGAACTCTCTCTGGATCAGAAGATCCTGACTGAGAAAGCCGAGATGGGTCGTGACAGCAGCGGTTATGTCTACAGTGCTTCGGCTCTGTACCTGAACCGTCCTGTGGTTGACTTCGCTCTGAGCCAAGTGCGTAGCACCACCATCGGTACTACTGATCCGCAAGTGCTGAAGAGCCTCCTGCTGATTACTGATATCGACCCGCTGGCGCTGGCCATGGCTTCTGCCAACATGCCTAACGGCTTCCTGCTGGAACGTCCTTGCCTGGAACAAGTCGGCGGTTGCGGCTTCGTTACCAAGCGTCAGGTGAACCTGCGTCGTATGCTGATGGTTCGTCGTTCGAAGCTGTCGGACGATCAGGCTCAGTTCATGAGCAAGCGTGCTGGTACTGTTGACATCAAGACTGTTCTCGGCTACCAAGCCAAGATGCGTCCTGAGATCAGCCGTATCGTCAAACTGAAAGGCGGTATGATCCTGCGCTTCAAGGTTCCTACCATCGCTGAATACGAGCGTATCGCTTCGGCATGGCTGGACTACATGGATCAGCAGTCCCGTAAGGTTGCTGCCAGTAACGCCAACCAACAAGAGCGTGAAGCGTTCCTGTTGAAGGCCTCGCGTATCTCTGTCCTGATGGCCTACGGTCACTGGATCGAAGCTATTCTCGAAACCGACCCTGACGATCTGGCCGCCGAGCCTAAAGTAATGATCGAACGCGTTGGCGAAGAAGGTAGCCCTGAGCAGTACCAGTCTGACGTTCAGATGCAGCGTCTGTTGGTATCTCTGGCTGTCGATCAAGACCTGAGCGATCAGATCATCGAAGAGCTGAGCGAGTTCATCAACCAGATGACCATGTCTACACCGGTTATCCCGAAGATGAAGTGCCCGAACTGCGGTAAGCAGATGCATGGCGATGATGCTTCGAAGCATCCTCACCTCGTAAACCTGAACGCCGTTGAAGTTTTTTTTACCCTACTCCGCCTCAGAATGCAAAAGCTGTCAAGCTAACTCCCAACGGCGAAGTGTATCACCACATCGGTCTCCACGATTTCGGAAAAGAGATTACTCCGTTCACGGAAGGTACTCCTCTTTACAACTTGATCATGGGTAAGACGGTGAAGGATGACTTCACTTCGCAGTTGATGTTCCTTGAAGCTTACGATGAAACCTTCGGTATCTTCGATCACGCTACATTCGACCACAATGATCCAATGTCTATCATCGCGATGCATCCATCCGAGGATATGGTCACTGGGTCACGGTTGGTGGCGTACTCGAGGGAGCTGATGGCTTGTCGTATCCCTGAACTGACCAATAAGCCTATCGATGAGTTAATGCGGTTGCCCAAGTGGTATCTGGATGATCTGCTCAAAGATGGGCGTAAGGCTCGGACTCGGGAAGATGCTGAAGTGGAGAAGATGCAGAACGATCTTGCGGCAAGTGCTGAGACTGCGGCTAAAGGCAACAAAGGCGGCGAGAAACCGTAGACAGCATAAAGGGCGGGGTGATCCCCGCCCTTTATGCCCTTAATCAACCTTTGATCACGCTCGCTACATCTTTGCGGTGAACAGAGATTGCAGTGTTCTCGATCAAAGTCAACTTCGACTTGTTATCGATAGCGAAGCCATCGATCTTCTTCACGACGGTGAGGGTCGCTTTACACAGGTCGTACGAAACCTTGTTACGGGTATCGGTCAGGAAGCCCATGCACTGGCTGATCGACGTGAAGCCGGTCAATACAGAAGCCAGAGACTTCAGGAACGGCACGAGCTTGTTGGCGTAGACTTGTTCCAACCCAGGCTTGAGACCTTTGTTGTTGAAGCCCTTAACCTTGGCCAACACTGGATCAGTACGGCCACGCGCCCAGCTGATCGTGCCGCTGATCTCTTCCGCCCATTTGGTAGGCTGGTAGTCGATGATGAGCTTCTTGAAGTCATCTTCTTTGATCTGCGTACGTTCATTCATCTGGCTGCGGTAAGCACCCTTCACGTAACTGGCGATCGACTCGAACGAAGTCAGCTTACCGTTGACGTTCATTTGCTTGACGTTATAGCCGTAGCTAAGCGCCAGCTTGAACATGGCCGCGTTGGTCATGTCGAACAGTTCCATCTTGGCGATGGCCACGTCAACGTCTGCTTCGGTCTCAGCCTTACTCAGGCCGCTCAGGAAGTCATCAACAGCTTCGGCGAATGGAGGGAGCTTGAGTTTGATGACACCGCACAGGATGACCATCTCTTCGAGCTGCTTCTGAGGAGCCTGCAACTGGCGATCCTTGAAGCTGTTCCACTTACCGTTGATGTTGCGCATCTCGCTGGCGATAGTACCGTCACGAACACGACGAGCCATCTGAGCGACAGCGCTGTTGCCCGAGAGGATCTTGTCGACTTCGATGATGTACTTCTGGAGGGCACCGAGCTTCTGCTCCAGATCGTCCACGGCAGCAGTCGCTTGACCCGCCTGACTCAACCAGTTCCAGAGCTTGGTAACCGCATTGATCACGTAGGCCAATACATCGCCCAGCGCGTTCACTACCGCCTCGTAGGCGGTCTTAACGAAGCTCTCAGTGGATACTTCGTAGTTGGTGCGGCTAGGCTCCTGAGTGAAGCTGTTGATCGGGTAGTTGTCGATCAACTTGCCAAGCACTGGGTAAGTACCAGTCAGCGCTTTGATGTTCTCCATGTCGCTTCGGCAAACGTATTTACGCTTGACGATTGTTTCGTACGTTTCGAAGACCAGCATCATGTCGTCGAATTCTTTCGCATGGACGGGGTTAGGCGTCTCATCGATGATCGCAACAGAGGTTCCTTCGTCGTTCTCAATCTCGGCGGATTCAACCGAGAGGTCGGCTAATGTGATACTGGCGCTCATGTTCTCGTCCCTCAGGTCATGCAGATATAAGGTGTAATCAGGCAGCAGCTTCAGCGTCTGCTTTCAAGATGTTCACCGCTTGGGTGATCTTGTACTTGGTAACGCCGCTTTCGGCGTACTCAGGCATTACCTTGATCAAGGTAGCCGCGAATGGAGCTTCGCCAACCAGCTCATCGATGCAGCAGCCGTACACCAACTGGTAACGACGCGACCACAGCTGGAAGCCGTACTCGACAGCGCGATCAACGTCGAACGGAGCGACTTCGTTGATCTGGTACATGGTGCTACGAACTTCGCTGACGTTCTGAGTGTAGTAGTCACGAACGGCGCTGTCTTGCAGCGGGGAGCTTGGCAGGTTAACCAGAGTTGCAGCAGCGCAACCCATAACCGAAGCCAACAGATAACGACGGTTTTCGATCGCAGTGCCTTCGGTAAGAGTGGCTACGAGGGCGTTGACTTTAAGAGGGTTCATTAGCTATTTCCTTTAAGGGAAGCGGACAGTTCGTACAAACGATTGTTAGCGAGGTCTTCCTTCAGATCGTTGGAAGCGTAATCTTGACGGATACCCCGGATCATCTCATAGGTAAACGCACCAAGCTTACGGATCACATCGCCAAAGCCATGGATCTGAGAAATCTCATCATCGATGACCTTGAGATCTTCAAGCGCCGATAGTCTGGTCTGCTTGTCGAGCTTAGGATCTTTGAGGAGTGTAACCAACTCACGACGGATCATAGCGATACGTTGTTCAGGCTGCGGATAGTTGCCACCATCCAACATGCCGAGACCTGAGGTGAAGATCAGGTTGATGGAGAACGTCTTGGCAACGCCCCAGATCGACGCAATAGCGAAAGCTGCACGTCCGGCTTCACTCAGCACTTTAAACGGCAGGCCGACGATCTGAAGGCCGTTAGATAGAAGACCTACCCACTTGGCGTCAAAGCCTGAGCGAGCAAAGACCCCACGAGCGCGTTCACGCTTGGCAATGGCACGTACCAATGGAGCGCCCAGCCCCCAGCGAGCAGCGAACTGATCGGCTACTGCTTCGGCCAGACGTTTGTCGTACCAGCGAGTACCGGCCTTCTCTTGCATACGAACAACCTGACCTTGCAGAACAAGAGCAGTGATCTCAGCAGGATCAGCATCCTTAGGAAGAACCTTCGGGTCCATCGCGGCAAGCTTGAGAGCAGCCTTACCGATGAGGATGCGCTTCTCGAGCTCAACCTCCGGTCTGATAGCGCCCACCACCTCAGCAAGGATGATGTTGGTACGCAGCGTTTCACACATGAACTCGTAGTTAGTCCAAGCATGACCGCCTTCATGGAAGTACAGAGCTGTCAACTCTTCAGGTTCAAACAAACCCTCGAGCATCGACTTACTCATCTCCATGTCGTTACGCAGCTTCGTGAAGAAGCCTGTAACCTTACCGTTCTTCAGATCGACCGTACCCGTTACAAGCTGCGCACCTGTCAGGTTACTGAAGTCGTACTTCTCGATACGCTTAAGCGCCTCAAGGTTAATAGGACTCACAGCGTTCAGGTTGGGGATGTGACATTCGATCCGATAGCTCTCGGCGAAGTTCAGCTCCTCAACGTAGGTCGCTTCCATCCAGACGCCGGTGGCTTCTTTGAACAACATCGTGATCTCAGCGAGGAACTGGCGAACCGCATGAGGATCATCGATGTTCTGCTGAGCTTTATAGAAAAGAGCGGTGATTTTCTTTGGCAATTCGGAGTTCTTCTGGAAAGCAATAGCCTCCATCGACTCACTAATCTTACTGGACATAAATCGACTCCTGCCCCAGTGGGTATCATAGCAATTAGAGTAACCGTTAATCGTACAAATTTAATCGTGTGACCAATGCTTTACAGGAACGTTGATTCGAGGTTAGCAATGAAGAAGTTTCTTACACCGGCAGAGATCGATGTACATCTCGCACACATTCCAAAAGATCAAATTGTATCGCGTGAGTGCAAACATGCAACTTACGTACGTCACCGTGGTGGCGAGCAGCAAGACTGCTTGGTGATCAAAGAGTGGGTCACCCTCGCTGATGGCTCACGGTTCCCGCGTATCCGTCTGGTTGAGAACTACAAGCGACCGTACTGGGTAACGAAAGAACCATTCCGTACGCACCCTGACAAGATTCAGTTCGAAGAGCTGAAGCGTCTCGATGTGTTCCGTGTTCCTCAGTGCAAACTGCGTCAGGACATCTGCTTCCGCATCCGTGGCCTTCAGCCAAACAACCCAATGAAGGTGTTGGCACGCAGTCCGTATCTGTACGGTCTCGACACTGGCCCTGAAGTCTTCATGAAGCAGAGCTACGCTGACAAGTGGCCCAATGCATTCATTCCAAACCGCGTGTCTGTAATCGACGCCGAGACCGATGTAAACGGTCTGCTCCATCCGAAGCTACAACTGCCGATTCTTTGGTCGTTGGTTAGCGATGATGAAATCGTTCTCTACGTGAACGACTCGTGGGCGTTTGACATCGACAACTACGAAGAGCAGATCCACAAAGAATACCAACAGGTGATCGGTCAGTGGGCGGCGGCCATCCGTAAGAAGATGACCAACAAGAAGACTGGCGACTGCCCTGATTGGGTGGACATGATCGAGAAGATCCCAGTTCGTGTTGAGCGCTTGAAAAATGACTTCGACATCACCAAGGGGATGGTTGATCGTCTGCATGAAACACAACCGGATCTGGTAACTGGCTGGAACGTATTCTTCGATGCTAAATGTATCGAGAACTCCGTAACCAATGCTGGCTACGATTTGGCTGACGTCATGTCTGATCCTCGTGTTCCTTACGAGTGGCGTGGTGCGTTGCTGACTGAAGGTCAGGCGGTTAAACGTACGTCGTCTGGACGTGAGATGCGTCTTGATCCACAAGAGCGTTGGAACAAAGTACTCAACACAGCCTCATGGCGCATGCAGGACATGATGCAGCTGTATTGGCAGTTGCGTAAGGCCAAGGGTAAGGAATCGGGCGGATACGGCTTAGACGCTGTTCTAGACCGTCAGTTGTCTGTGGGTAAGCTCAAGTACGATACCGAAGATACTTCGGTGCCGCCTGGGACTCTCCACTGGCACATGGACATGCAGCGGAACTACAAGGTTCGCTACGGCGTGTACAACATAATCGACTCCTTGGCAGTATGGGCGCTTGACAAGAAGAACCAAGACTTGAGTTCTCAGATCTCTTCTCTTGCCGGTCCACTGGATTATTCCAACTTCAACTCACAGCCGAAGATCAATGTCACCGACATGCTCTTCAGTACGATGAAGAAGCTGGGTAAAGTAATCTGCTCCACATCCGATCAAATGTCCGACGAGAACGATGCACTTCTCTCGGGTAAGGATGGGTGGATCGTAACCTTCCCAAGCCACATCGTTGCGGATACGGGACTGTTCTTATTTGAGGACATGCCTGAGATCCGATCGATGATCCACATGTTCAACGCGGATGCTGACGTGGAAACAACATATCCGATTTCTGAGATCATTCAGAACCTTTCCAGTGAGACGACAATTGCAGAACCTTGTCGTGTGATGGGTGTAGGGCGTGAAGCATTGCGTCTTGCAAGTATCAACCTTACTGGTGGGCGTGTTAACGCCGTCGAGATTGTTGAATCCATCTGCAAGATGCCGATGTTCGATGAATGGCTTGAACAGGCCACCAAAGACATCGAAGAGATCAAAGCAGCATAAGGAACCAGCACACTACAGATCACTCTGTAGTGTGCTGGGGTTTATGCCTGCAATGGCTGGTGAAGCTTGAAGTTCACTTCGATAGCGTCAACAACCGAGTAAGTGCCATCGGCCTGAGCTTCCAGTGCCTTAGCGATACACAGACGAGACGAAGCGTCCGACAAGGTGATCACGTCGTAGTCCTTATCCGCACCACCCAACCCAGTGAGGCTAGCGCCAATAACATCGTTGGCACCCAGGTTGTTGTAGATGTCGGTTTCGATCACGTTACGGGATACACGCTGGTTATCAAGACCTGCGACCACACGAGCGATCGTAGTGACTTCCATGGCGTCACGAAGGTCAGTGTTACCGTACACCTCTTTACTGACCCAGAGGGTCACTGTCAGAGACTGAGACGTGTGCAGAGTAACCAGCTCACTGTCTTGTACAGTTGCTTCCACAAACTTCAGTGTGTTACGCGGCTGGAAGAACAGATCGGTACGTTCGAAGAGTTCCTGACGAACCGGAGCAAGCACTTCGTTGATCCATTCATTCAGGATCAGAGGTACTTCCTTCACGTAGGTCAAGTCGCCGCCTTTGGTAGCGTAGCGATACACGCCATCGAACAAGCAGACATCCCACCAGTGAATGACATTACGCTCCGATTCGTAAATCGGATTGCCATTCTCATCGAGGACCGCATCGTTGATGTAGTGTAGGACTGTCTTATTGCCATCGGCGTTAAGAACGAAGTCACCCTTCCGGTGTTTGATCTTGAGTTGCTTGACCCCATCAACCACTTCAAAGACCGGCTGCTTATCAGCATCGAACTCGTAGTAGTTCTTGTCCCACGTCTGGTAAACAACAGCGTCGTAGGTCTGAACTTTACGAAGACCAGCCAAGTCACGGCAGAGCGCCCACAGACCAGTCAGTTCGTCACCAAGCTTCAGTGTCAGCTCTTCGTGGTAGATACCGACAGTACCGTCTGGCAGCAGGAAGTCACCCAATACCTGATCCACTTCAGTAGTCGTCGCACCTTCGACAGTGTAATCGGACACAGACCAGAGCAACGAAAACTCGTTGGTCAGGAACGTAGCCAAGTTACGTGCCTCAGGTTCGTACATGCTGAAGTTGGAGATCGTCAGCTCATGATCACCAGTGATGTCCCAGTTGCTGTCGATACGGAAGGTGTAGATACGCTCACCGCTCTTAGCGATCTGTACACCGTTGACATAAGCGTAGTCACTCTCACCGACAGGCTTGAATGCAAGCTGTACGTGGACCTGATCATCACGCAGCGCCTGCCACGCATCGTTAGACGAGCTGCGTACAGTCAGCAGATAACCTTTCTCATCGCGAACGATGGACATGGTGTTGCTCGAGCTTACAGTCAGGCCCAAGGTATCGTTACTGGCAATGAACGACTTGATGTCGATCTCTGGAGCGTTCAGGTAGTACGGCCGTACTTCGAAGTTGAAGTTGGCGGTGTCCAGAACGTAGTGCAGTGGAGTCCAGAGGTAAGTGCCGTCGGAAACCTTGTTGATCAGTGGATCGCCCTTCAACAGATCGATCGCTTTACGATCAACGTCGCTAACGATAGTCAGCACGCCATCGATGTAACGATAGAGAGTCTTCGGAGTCACCGTGAACCGTTGACCATTGTCGATGACTGTTTCGAACTTCAGCAGATCAGCGATAGCGAACTTGGCCGTGATAACAGCAGAGTCGATACCGGTGGTCGCTACACCCGCTTCGTTCACTGGCATGGCGCGAGTGGCGAGGAAGGTACGTTCGGTAACCACGTCGGTAGGCTTCATCGAGTCGAAACCCAATTCGTCCAGAGTGGTCTTCATCTGCAAGTCACTGACCGGGATAACCGCATCGCCCACTGCGTTGTTGAGAACACGTTTACGACGCTCTTCAAACGTCGGAGCATTAGCGCCACCGCTGATCAAGTCAGTGGAAACAACGCTGATGGTGTTCATCGTAGACAGCGGAGCCTTGTAGATACCAGCATCATCGTTGTCAAGGTCGCTGTAAGTCGCTACAAACGATTCCGGAGGCAAGCCCGACAAAGACATCGTCATCTCGCCTTTCGTCGTGTATACGTCAACACGGATGTCTTTCGTGGCGAGGTTCGTGGCGAAGTAAACGTACGGCAGCTCAATCGTAAGTTCGTTGTTCACCAACTTGTACAGAAGCGTTGGGTCAGTCGGGTCGAACGATTGAATGCTGTTGGTCGTCTTGATCTCATCCCACCCTTTGGTAGCGGTGTTGCGAGAGAACGCACGAACGTAGTAGAACTTGTCGGTCAACGTCAGAACCTTCTTCAAGGACTTAGCGCCAGACAGACTGTAGGTGTACGAGGTCAGCAACATCTGCTTGATCGGCACATCCACACGAATCATCTCAACAACGCCACCACTGTTCGGATCAACGAGAGTGGTAACGTATTGAGTCTTGACCTTGTTGCCCGAAAGCTTCTGAAGAGGCGATGGACGACTGCCATCGTAAACCACGTCAATGCCGCCGTTCTTCTTCACGATGAAGTTGATGGCGTATTGGAAAGTAAACGCGACGTTGTTCACGACAATCCGAGTGTGCTTCGGAATGGTCAGACGCTTAGTGCCAGTTTGTCCAACCGGCACAGCGCTGGCTACGATCTCGTCAACCGAGAAGAACCAACTGAACACGCCATCGGCAGGAGTATCGAACATCCCTTCGAAGTCTTTGTCAGACAGGTGATAGAACAGAGTCTCATCGTCCACCGCCTGAATCGGATACTGACGGGTGTTGAGGATCTGGTCTTCCTGAATACCAGCCAGCCCTAAGACGACTGACATTTCCATCAGGTGTGGGAATGGAGCCGATGGGTTGCTGACGATAGTACCGCCATCGAACGCTTCCTCGGTCATCCCCATTAGCAGAGGAATGATTCGAGTGGGTTCGTACTGCAACTCAGCCATCTCATCGAGAATGGTGGTGTGATCAATCGTAGTCATGGTTAGAGACCCTTGGTCAGAGCTTTGTACTGTTCGTTTTCAATCCACCACTGGAGTTCGTTCGTTTCCAGATCGATCCATGGATAGCCGTTGTAGTTTGTCGCAGCGTAGAAGGCATAAGGCACTTTGGTGTATTTCTGAGTGCGGGTGGAATCTTGCATGCCTTTGTTAGTGCGAGCAATCCGGTAGTTGAACTCAAGCAACTGGATCGGATCGTTATACACAGCGCCAACCGAGGTAAAGGTTACGGAGAGTTGTTTGTTCTCAAACTCAGCCGCTTCCTCACGGTTAAAGCCGAAGCCTGCACCGATGGAAAGGTTGGTCGGTACGGAAGCACCGGTGTGGAACCACTGAACGATCTTCTGCCCATTCGTATCCAGCTTGAAGCGTTCAATACGAGTGAAGTAATCCATCTCGTTCTGAACACGTTGACCCGGATGGGGAATGATCGGACCAATCCGAAGATAGGTCATGTACAACAACCAAGTGTGGAACAACGCAAGAACCGCGTTACCCTTAAAGTTGTTGAACGTACAGGTCAAGTCAAACCGACCGTTATATTCAGCGATCGAATCGTTCATAATCCAGGTCTCTTTAGCGATACCTTCAGGACTACTATAGATGTTGACGCCGATGTCCGGTGGTGAACTCATGGTCATGATGCTGTTTGTCAGCAACGTGATGTAAGGATTCAGGTTATCCACGAGAGCCGATTGTTTGGCTGTCTTGTATGTTGTGGGGTCCAACATCATCCTTACAGCGTATTGATATGACAGAGGGTCTTGCGTCATAAGCGCAGCGAGTTGTCGGACGGGCGATATGTTATCGTACGACAAGTTGAGGTTTGGGCGTGTAAACAGCACCAAGCCTTGCAACTCTCTATGCAGTGGTAAAGGCGCTAAGTTGGGGAGTCGGTTGAGTCCGAAGAACATGTCGCTGTAGCGGCTGAACTCGGCACCGGCACCCATAGTCCTGGAGATGCTATCAAGTAATGCGTAAGAGTTATCGAGTCCGCCCGCGTCAGCAACGGACTTCATAATCGTGTTATAGAGAAAATCATCTGCTGTGGACATGGGAAACCTCAGTCTTTCGTTTATTCCTAGAAATACAAAGAGAAGGGATGCGCCCCTTCACTGAAAACCATCACCATCCCCATCTATGCAGGCGGTTTATCCAGCGGCGATAATTGCCTTAGGAGTAAAATAAAGATGATTGCTGAAATCCTCAAAGCTGCGGGTGCTGTTGCCGGAGGCGCGATCCTTCATGCAACTGCAAAGGCTATCGGCGAGAACGTGGCCACCAAAGTTGTTGACACCTCGCTCAATAAAATGGTCGATGTGCTGACTGGTCAGTGGGCAAGTGGCGCCGGCCAGAACTACATCTCCAAAACCCAATCCGTGCGTATCGAACCGTTCACTCTGATCGATGCGCGTGCTGTTCGTCTGCCGTACATGAAAGACGTTATGAACGTCGCTCAGCGGTTGTTCACATCGTACTATCTGCTGTCTGTTGCCTCTGACAACAAGATCGGCGGCGTGCGCGTTGCGAAGTACCTCGACAAATTTGCACCTGATCGTGACTTGCACGAAGCGACGAAAGAGTTTCTTTCGATGGAGTCATATCAATTCGGCCTGCCTTTCGTTGGCGAAGCCGCTGGTCTGGATCGCTACTCGGACTACACCACCGAAGCGTTCAACCCAGTAATGACTGGTAGCAAGCAAGGCGACGGCGCTACCTTCAGTGCTGGTACTGCTAGCACTTTGAAAGACGTTGGCAACCTGGCTGTTGGTCAGATCGTTGACGTGAAGATCCAGGACGGTCAGAACTCCGCTACCATCCCTGTTTCGATCCGCCTGCGTACCATCGGCATGGAACCGGTTACTCTGGTTGAACTGCTGTCGCTGGTTGGCGCTGATCAAAGCTCCTCTACCCGGTGGCGTAAGTTCAAGGTCGGCGAGCTGACCCTGTGGAAAGACCTCGTTATGGCCCAAGACCGTATCGACGATTATCGTCGTGCAGCGATGGCCGACAAGTCTGGCTACTTCCGCAAAGCTCACCAGCGTCAGAACCGTGGCATCGTTGCCAACCTCCTGACTTCCCGTCCATCGATCGGCGACGCTACATCTGTCTGCATCATCACCAAAGATACACAGCGTGAAGTTGAAGGCAAGATGAACGGTCGCTTCGCTGACTTCGCTACACGTCAGCAGATGTTCGAAGGCGGTCTGATGATGCTCCTGTTCGTTATCGACCCGGACATGGAAACTCTGACCATCTACACCCGCGACATCGAAGACTACGGTGTTTACACTATGTCCGACATCAAGTCGGCTGGTCCTTCGAGCGGTAACACCGACTTGTCCGAGATCATGCGTTCCTATCTGGAAGGCAAAGTCCCAGGCCGCCTGTAATCATCACGAAATAAGAGAAGAGTCCAATGGATATCTTAAGCTGGGTTAGTTCCATCCTCCCGACGTTCGGGAAGAAAGACGTGCGTGAGAAGCTGCGCACCATCTCGAAGAAACTGACGGACATCGTCAAGCCTTCGGTTGAGCTGTTTCGTGAAACGATCAAGGAACGCCAACTGAAGTCGGCTTACGGTAAAGCCTTCTTCAAGGACATCGTCGGTGTTCTGCCGTCCCGTCTCCAAGGCGGAGAAGCTCCGTTCAGCTTCGTGCTGACCATGGCGATCGACAACGCCGTCAAGCTGCTCGACCAACTCGAGCAGTACGTCACCAAGAACATGGGTGAGTCCATCCACGTTGAAGGTATGACGTACCAGAAGGCCACGGTCATTCGTTTGATCGAGATGTTGGACTTCTTCGCGGACTATTCCAACCGGCATCTTTCCTTCCTTGTTGCGTCCGAGACCAACATCGAAGCGTTCGATAAACCGGACGGTAACCCGTTCACGCCTTACGCGCTGAAGTATCTTCAGAACAACAAGCTGACCTACATCAAGATGATTGGCTTGCTGCTGAATGATCCGAAGAAAATCCTGACTGACATCGGCAACATTCCTGAAGTCGTCGTGACTGATGCCGGTGTGGGTGAAGTACCGGCTCTGGCCGGTGGTGCGGCTGACCCTCTGCGTCTGGGTGCATTCCCAATCGTATCGAGCGTCTTCCACTGGGTTGGCCTGCGTAACGTCGATTACGATATCGAATGTTTCGAGCTGGCCAAGAAAGAACGCCGGGACATCGAGATGCGTCTCGAGACTCTGCGTCAGCGCCGTGCTGGTAACCAGGACGCTCAAGCCGAAGTAATCATCGGCAACTACGAGCGTGAGCTGACTCTGGCTCGTGCCAAGGTTACGGCCATGGAGGAGAAGCTGAGATGAGTAACCTCGTATATACACACCGTGGGTTTCCATGCGTGATGGATATTGACGTTTCTCAAGGGGCCGTCTACGAGGCTCCTGAAGCCAGCAGTATCTACCGTGAGCGCATGAACCAAACTCGCCCTGGGTTTGAAGTCGAACTCGATCAGGTTGAAATGCTATTAGGTGAGTGGACGCGTACTGGTGGCTTCTTCGCCCCAGCACTCCACCCGTCAGTGCGTCTGAGTGGTTCCGTGCAGTCCTTCATTGCCGAGACCGCTCTCTTCCTGACCAAGCGTATCACTCGTCGTCGTGTCAGTTTCCAAGACCGCGGCTTGCTGATGAAGCAAGACATCGCTGTAGCTACACGCCTGCCGACCTTTACGGACGACGAGCGCGCAGCATTGACTGAACTCTCTGGTATGAAACCAGAAGTTCTGATCCAGTTCTGGATCACCCGGCTGGGGTTGGACGACCTGTCCTGCTCCATGCAGTTGTATGTAGGTGACCGTTCTAATTCGGACATGATGTAATAATGTGCGTATACGCCGTCGGTTGCGCACCGGCGATTAATATCCCTAGGAGTTTCAAATGAGCAAATCTCTGCACGCATCCCTTCTGGCATACGCCGTTGAATCCGGCGAAGTCGCACCAGAAGAAGTGATCACCCCGGCCGGTGAAGAAGAAATCACCGTCATCACCGACGAAACCATGTCGGACCTGGAAGAAGCAGTTGCCGAACTGGCCGACGACGTCGAAAAGGTCGAAGACCACGAAGACGGCGCCGAGAAAGTAATCGAAGCTGTTGAATCCCTGGAAGCCTACGTGGTTCAGTTCGAGCGTCTGGGTGAAGCCGGCATCTCGATCAACAGCACCGCCGCCAACTTCGCTCTGCAAGGCATCGTTGCCTCGCTCGAAGGCCGCAACATTCCTTCGGCTGTTTACAGCACCGAAGCGTTCGCCCTGGCCGAGTCGTTCGAAGCTGACGACAAAGAAGCCGACAAAGGTCCTGGCCTGCTGGGCAAGGGCAAAGCCCTGCTGACCAAGCTGTGGAACATGCTGAAAGCCGCTGCCGGCGCTGTGAAGCAAGCCATCATCGACTTCTTCGCGACCATGGGCAAATCCGCTCAAGCCATCAAGGCCGGCGGTGAGAAGCTGAAGCGTGTTGGCGCTACCATCAAAGACAGCAAAACTGTCTCCCTGAAAGGTGGTTCTTATTCCGCGCTGACCGTTGGCGGTTCGGTTGATCCGATCAAGGCAATGGCTGACGTTAATAGCGGCTACAAGACCGCTGTTGTTGACAACGTCACCAAGCTGCGCATCCTGGTCAACCCACTGGTGAAAGCTCTGCGTAACCCAACTCCAGGCGGCGTCAAGTCGGCTGCTGAAGGTATCGACATCAAGTCGCTGGCTTCTTCGAGCGCTTCCCTGCCAGGCGGTTTCGTTGCTCACTTCACCGTTGGTTCGGGTGAAGGCGTTGCAGCCCTGACCGGCACTACCTTCAAGATCGAGAAGACCAAAGGCGGCGAAAGCGCCAAGGACTTCAACGCTCTGTCCGGTGGTGACATCGTCAAGCTGGGTACTGCCGTGGTTGCCACTGCTGACCTGATGACCAAAGCCAAGACCGACGCTGACGCGATCATCAAGGCGAACGACGAGCTGCTGTCGGCCGCGAACACCGCTATCAGCGCTGCCAAGGACGACGAAGCTCAGGGCGCTGCTCGCGAGCTGCTGAAGACCGCTACCAAGCTGATGTCCGTTACCAAAGGCTTCGTGCCTACCTACGTTCGCTACATGGCTACCACTGCCAAGGTTGCGTACAAAGTTGGTATGGCCTCGGCTTCGGCTCACGGCAAGAAAGACAAAGCTGAAGATGGCGCGGCCGACAAAGGCGCTGCTGATCCGAAGCTGCTGAAGAACAACGACGCGGCCTAAGCCTAACGGCCTGGACGATTGACGTTTAGTACGGCGGGGCTTAGGCCCCGCTGTATGCCGCGTTTATGATATAGCTTCCGCTATTAACACCACCAACACTGTGCAACGGGTGAAAACAATGACACGGTTCTCCGATGAATTCAAGCAGTCGATGCTTGGTGACGGTTCTTTCGAATCCGCCATCGTCGATGAAGGCAGTTATCAAGAAACAGGTATCACTCCTGAGCTGGTTATCCAGACTCAAGAAGAACGCGCAGAGCTCGCTGATGCTCTGGATCAAGTCGATGAACTCGGCGATGATCGTAAAGACATCGACGCAGCTGCTGCTGTGACTGATGCTGTTGTATCGGCAGTAAGTGCTGCTGAAACCATGCCTGCTGCTGCATCGGAAACCTTCGCTGAAATCGCGAACGTAACCATCGCGTCGGCGGCTCAAGTGTTGGACTGTGCGATGCCTCGTCTCGAGACTGACCCACACACTGGCGCTATCACTGAAGAATCCATGGAAAGCTTCAGCAGCTGGTTCTCCGGCGCTGCCAAGTCCTTCATGGAAGCCAGTGCGAACTTCTTTGCCCGTGTAGGTCTGGGTATCTCCCGACTGAACGACAGCTCTCAAGGTCTGACCAAGCGTTGCATGCGCGTTCGTACCGTGATGGGTGATCGTAAAGGCAACGGCGGTAAGCCGATCAAGCTGAGCTCCGGCGTACAGCGTCATCTGGTGCTGGGCGACGGTTACGCCGCAAGCCCGATCGAAGCTCTCACTCAGTTCTCTGAAATCAACGTCAGCGTTACTCGTGTTGTTAACGAGTACCACAAACGCCTGGGTGATCTGATCAAGGATCGTATCTTCGCCGCTGTGGCATCTGGTCAGAAGAACGACATCTTCGTTGACCTGAAGAGCTCCGACCTGCTGGAAGATCTCGAGAAGATCACTGGCCGTCAGCCGAAGAACCTGATGGGTAACCAGATCTACGGGTTCAACGATCGCCCTGTAAACAAGGTGCTGACCGTAACCCTGCAATCGGGCATGCCAAGCGCACTCGACCTGATCCGTCACCTCGATGCTCCGAACTCTCTGAGCAACGAACAGATCGCTGCGATGCTGAGCTCTCTGGAAGGTTTGATCGCTGAGCAGTTGATTGCTCTCGAGAAGATCACCAGTCAGTCCAAGGCTTCGTTCAAGTCCCTGCAAGACGTGATCAAGAAGTTCAACGGCATGGCCGAAGAAGCTGAGATCGCGCAACTCAAGGCCGGCGGTGCTGAAGCGCCTGTTGCCATCAACTCGATGGAACTGCTGCGCGTTGAGAACCAACTGGTTTCCGAACTCGGCCGCGTCTGCGACCGCCTGGTTGATTACCAGCGTGACATGATCGACCGTATCGACTCGGTGCTGACCTTGGTCGAAGAGTCGGTCTTCCAAGACTGATCTCACTGACCTGCGTGGGGAGGGGTCAAACCCTCCCTTCGTATGCCGCTTATTCAAGGTGCTAGACCATGCCTAAAATCACAGTGGAGCTGGCTTCTAACTACGAGAACATCACACGCCCTGTTGCGATGTCGATCGCTCGTGACGTGATGAAGCTTTGCAATATCGATCCCACTACTCCTCTGTACATGCCGGGTGAGTTCGACCAGATTAATCAGGCTGGTACTACTCTCGACGGCGAAGCCAAGATGTCTTTCGGTGGTAACCAGAAGATCAAGGTCGTTGTAGAGGAAACCCTTCGTAATGAATCGGTCATGCAGCAGGTCATTAAGCAAAATGAAATGCCTGCAATGTTTGAAGATAGAAGACTGGGTATCAGTATCCGTCCTGTCTACATGCAGTCTGACCTGACTCTTACTTTCCAGTACACTTGCGCCAGCCGTCAGCAGGCGAAGAAGTGGCAGGATGGGTTTGCTGCTCGTCGTGCAGAGAACCGTACCTCAACCTCTCACCAGATTGAGTACGACATTCCAATTCAAGAAGGTGTGTTGGCGTTACTTGCGCACTTGCATTCGTTAAGGGAGAAGACTGCCGGATATGGCGAGACAGTAGCTGAGTGGTTCAAGTCGTGTCAAAGACGACCGTTCCAATTACTCGCTACTCAAGACAAGGACATGAAGAAGTCCATGGTGTCCGTTCCTGAGTCTCAGGTACAGATCACGGGGTGGTGGGATTTCACTGACATTCCGAAGGAGCAGAAGAACGGTGACACCAGTACGTGGAACATTGAGTTCTCGTATCGCGTCATGTATCACCGCTGCACTCATCTGTACCTCGTCTATCCGCTGGTTGTTCACCAGTCGCACATCTCTCGGGATTACTTCGACTCTAAGCCTCGGTTTAGTCTTGAAGACCTCCCTAAGGAAAGTGCTATCGGTATCCGGGCTTTGGATTACATGGATCACTACGTTGATTCGTTTCCACAGCCAGTTGATGGTCTGCGTTACCCAACGTACGACGAATGGATTCCGGGTAAGGCTCAACAACCGCCAAAGAGTATTCCTGCTGCCAGTTGGATGCTCTCGCTCGATCCGAAAGATCCTCAGAAGATCGGCAACCTTACTCAACTGCCTGATATCCGTTTCACCAAAGAGATGGATACGTACATGCGTGCAAACTACGCAGGTCTAGGTAAGCGAGGACAGGCGTCGATTCTGTTCACGATCTATCAAGACGACACGCCGATGGCCGAGTCGTGGATCACGGTGGATAAGGATCTGAACATCAGGGCGACAGACGTTCTGGATCTGCGTAAGCAGTACCACCTGCGGATGTCATTCCCGACGTACTATCCAAAGTTCACCAAAGACGCTGTAAGGCAGATGCAGCTCAACAGCATGGCCACACTGCAAGTCTTCCAGTCAATCCTCCCACGATTGAACGTGGAGTACGCCAAGGCCATCTTCCTTGATGACCAGTATCTCCCGATCGATTACATCGTCTGGTTCTACAAGTATCTGCAAGATCACGGCCTCGGTTACAACAACGATGGTGGTGGTAATCAGAACAATGGCGGTGCATCTGGGGGTGGTCATGTTAATACCGGTACTGGTGTTCCTGGCTACGTTGGCGGACCTGGTACTGATACCAGCGGTGAAGGTACTAATGGTTCGGGTAGCAACGGCCACACTGGCGGTAGCATCGGTGGTGGCGGACCTCGTGATCCTGGTGTCCCTTATCCTGACGATTGGACTAATGGTGGCGTCTGGACTAAACGCAGTATGAGTGGTGCGCGTTACGTGCAGTTCCTGTACATCGTCCACAAGAAGTAAACGGTTATGGAGAGTGGGGTAATCCCACTCTCTTTTATTTTGTTGGAGGACCATCATGTCGTTTATCGAAATCCCGGATGAAGTTCCGGTAGTGAAACCCAATCTCAAGATCGCCGATGAACCTTATCGCGGTCAAGTCGTAGAAACACGTAAACAGGACTTCTTCTCGCTGGCCACTTTCGGTTCTGGCATGAAGATGGCTTGCGACTACTACTCGATGGTCGCAGGACGCGATAACGCAGCAGCTTCGTATCAAGATGACCTGCCCCCAGTCTTTGGTCAGTACGAGCTTATCCGCGGCTTTGAGCTGATCATTACCACACCTCTATCTCACCAGCAGAACAACGATAGTACTGGGGAATGGGTATCGACTGGTTCTGGTACTGTCTACAGCTGCATCACTCCACAGAACGGCGAGATGTTCTTGGCTGACATCGGTAACGGACAGGAAGCATTCTTCCAAGTCAACAACCCACGTCGTCAGGGCATCTATCCTGAATCCCCAACCGAGATCGATTTCAAGATCACGCTACCTGCAACCAAGGAGTTGATCGAACGGCTCAATAAGTTCCGCGTGGTTGAGACCTACTACTTCCATCGTGAGAACTATCGCAATGGCGTGAAGTGTCTGCTGCGTCGTGAAGAGGTTGATATCAGTCGTCGTCTGGTGGATGCGTTCCGTCGGATGATCCCACTGTACTTCCGTGACTTCTTTGCCGATCGTTTCAACACCTTCTTGGTGCCGGGGCAACTCACCAGCACTTACGATCCGAACGTCGTTCGTTTCATGAAGTCGATCCTTGGGACTGAGCATCATCACCTGATGAACACCCTCACGGAACTCGGCGTAGCTCATGACGTATATTCTAACCAGATTACGTTATTTGATGTACTCGCTAAACGGGACTACAACCTCCTGTACAGCGCTTCACGGCTACTTCAGGTCGCACACGTTGAACGCATGCGCCAACACGCTCTCATGCGCTCTATCGTCTTCAGCGGCGTTAAGCAGATGCTTATCGCAGTAGACGTCGCCAACAGTAACAACAATCCGATCTGCCCGCCTGGTGCATGGGGTCAGTTGCAGGATGGTGGCGTACGTCAACCGAACATGCGCTCGATCCTTCCTGATCTGGATCTGACCGACGCTCCTGCTGAACAGCCTCGTGTTACTGAACTGATCAAGCCAGTCCTCGTGGACGAGTGCTACGTCCTGAGTCAGCAGTTCTACGACGACACTCCGGGTCAGAGCAAGCTCGAAGTGTTGGTTGGTCAGACTCTGCGTGGTCAGGCCATCGATCTGGAAGTGCTGGCTGATGTGGCGGATGCTTCCGTGAAGTTCGATAACCTCGAGCGGTTCTATTACACGCCGATCATTCTGGCCCTCATCAAGATGGCCTCAGGTGTACTCTAATGAGATCACAACCGATTTCCAAGTCTGCGAACTTCAGGTTCTCGACGGATACCGTGCATGATAGCGACGATACGTCGTTCCTGATCTTCAACAAACAATGTCTCCATCTGTACGAGATCGACTACAGTCACTTCAAGGCCATGAACGGGATCTTGAACCAGCCGATCGTTGGCCGGTACAGTGAACGTGAGATGGATAACCTGACGAAGGAGATGGTTCCCACTGCGAGCTGTATCTGGGATATGGTTAAGCAGTTTCTGGACGGAGCCCACATCCGGGTTCCCTGTCCAAAGACTGCTGCGCTCATCTACAAGACGATTGCTCGTCACGTTGAGGCTCACCTACTGGCTATGCGAACGATCAAGATGTACGAGGCTCCAGATCCTGAGGACTTCCGTGCGTTGACAGAGTTCGCTGTTGGTATTCGCCTTAACGCCATGCGGGCTGATGATGACATCGACGGCAAGCGGGCTCAGGGTATCAACCGTACTCAACTTCCAGTGCGTGCATCTTTCAGCCGTCAGTCGGTGCAGGAAGAGACCGAGAAGAAACCTGACATTCCAAGAGTGATGCAGAAGATGGACTGCATCGATCGGTATCTGGAGTCGATAGGTGGCCGTTGAGTTAGATTCGTCCCCGATTGCCCAAGAACTCGCCCTCATCGTTAAGGAAGGTGGTAGTCCTTACTTCTTGTTCGCAGTGACCATCCATTGCGGCGGTAAAGACATTACCCCTCTCCAAGTGTTGAGGTTCGACGTTGGGCGCAACTACCGTGGCGCTTACACCGACGACTTGTCTATCGTTGTGTCGTTAGGCACCGGTACGTTAATGAACGACATTGGTCCGTATCAGGACGACATCAAGATTACAGTCAACATCTCCAATGCTGATACAACCGGTACGCAGAAGACCGATCAAGCGGTGATGTCCAGAACGTACGTTGCGTATCTGGGTGATGAGATCCCCCGACCAACAGATACATCGTTCAACCCGTCGTTGCAGGATACTGAGACGGCTAACCGTAGTTCCATCAAGAACACGACGTTTGTGTTGGAGATGGCTGCCGTTAGTCAACTCAGGAAACAAAGCCTCGGCACAATCGGTAAAGCGTGTCCTCCTTACGAGCTCATGCGAACGCTGATGACGAAAGCGTGTCAGGCGCTTAAGTTGGGTAAGGATGAAGTCATCGACAAGTTCGATATGGCTGACGCCAACAACCTGACAGCGCGTGACCACGTTATCGTTCCGGATAACACTCCTGTCTTGGAGATCCCTGATTACATCCAGAACAAGTCTGGTGGGATTTACTCGACAGGTCTTGGGTTCTATATCCAAGGTCAGTGTCTGTTCACATGGCCGATGTACGATACCACTCGTCAAGACTCCGCTAAGCGGGTATTGCAGGTTGTGATGGCACCTAGTCGTCACTCTGCGATCCTCGATAAGACTTGGCGTGACGGTGGAAGGATGGTCACCATCTACGCAGCGGGGGTCTCTAAGATCCTCGACGATTCGTTAGGTCAGCTTAACAACGAAGGTAACGCCGTTCGATACACCAATGCTAACCAGTTGGTGGACGGTGGACCTAAGGTGGCTGGCAACAAGATGGTGGCTTCCCGTACTACCAACAACCAAGAGTTCTCAACAACGGTTGTAGGTAACGGTCAGAACCTCGCAAGAGCCGCTGGATCGAAAGTAACTGATAACGTGTACTTGGAAGCCAGTAAGCTGGCGAAACGTTCAGGTGCGCACATGCTGCTTCCTTGGAAGCGTAGCAACCCTGAGCTTATCACTCCGGGCATGGCCACTGAGATCAACTACGATCACGATGGCGTTATCAGAACAATCGAAGGTACTGTGATTGCCTGCTACAGTTCTTACGAGCTGGAAGGTCAAGGCATGAACGCTTCACGTTGGATGGCTTCATCTGTCGTAACGGTCTTCATCGATCGGAATGATCCTGATTACATCGCTTACCTACAAGGTGGCGGTACGATCAGTGCCGTTCCAGAGATCAGTGAGATCTAACAAACCCTCAGTCACACATTACCGACGTAGAATCTAATCACCGGGGGAGTAATTCCCCGGCCTTTTTCTGCATCGGTAAGAAGGAACCATTTTGAATGCACTTTAAATTTAAGGAATCCCACCATGAACACGACTCTGTCTCCCGACAGACCGATAGTTGAGAGGAACACGATACTCAACTTAATCGTCAACTCTAGCGAAGGTAAACCAGAATACGGTTTATTCTTCGTGCTTGAAAGCTTCGACTATAACGATGCAATGGCCGAAGTCCGTATCGATGGCGCGGTAAAGTCCGAAGATGTATTCTCCAAGCTCACACGACAGCTTGTGGAACGCAAAACGATCATGGCCGTTGAATCGTACACTTTGGATTTAGGACAGCGTGGGCGAGCTTGTGGGGCCTTGAAGGATAGCTACCATCATCAGCTCAACGACTGGTCTAGCATGGCCAAGGTGTTGATGACTGAAGTTGAGAGACATCACTTCGACTTCATGGGACCTGAAGGTCTACTGCATCTGTTAAAGGTCAATAACGGCCCGACGCTTGGACAGGTCTTCATCGAAATCAAAACGGGGAACTACGAATACACAACGCTGGACATCATTGGACCTGAAGGGGCTGATTACCCTGAAGACTTCAAAGGAATGATTCAGCGGGAAATCACGCGTTTCCTCAGAGACAAGTACAGCGACGTTCCATTCGAGCTCATGGTTAGTATCCGCCAGTCGGATCTGTCCAAAGCTATCGAGGTGTTACATGTCGTCAGGACAAGCTCTAATCACAGACATTTTCAAATCGGAGTTACTAAACGATTTAGACGGCCCGATGTTGGTGTCGTTGGCAATACAAGCGTGGCTAACCAATCACTTACTGGATGACTTGCTTTACTCGTTTCAGCAGAACAACATTACCTACGTTCAATCCGAACAATTCCTTCACTTCTATATTCGAGGACAACGCTTGAAAGTCCCACTGATCAACTTCATTACAGGAGAGCGCTATGGCCAAGCGTAGAACGCCGGACGAAATCTCCAAGGCTAAGGATGACATCATCACTACGCTTTCCATTGCGGCTCTCTCAGGAGCTGACAATGCCAAGATCCAACAGATCGCTTACTCGCTCATCGACAGAGCGCCTGGCGCTATGAAGAAAAGCTTTCTCTTACCTCTGGCTCAGAGTGAAGAGGCGCTGGACATCGTACTGGAGGAGATGTGCTTCCCTCAGTCCGAGAAATGGATCGGCACAGCAAAGATCAACGATTACGAATACGACATCATGTTGAAGTGGACTGACACTCTGACGTACGTCCAATCGGAAATCGTAGAACTCATCGCATCACAATTCCTTCAACGTGGTTTCACATCGGGTCGCCTTTACCTTCGCTTCACCCATCCTCAATACCGTTTCGAAGATAGCACCAGCGTCGACATGCAAACCTTCTGTGATCAAACACAGATGGGCTTGAAAGTTGCATGACACGACATAAAGCCCGGCGCAATGCCGGGCTTTATGCTCTATCTTTTTTTTTGCTTACTCTGGGTCTTTGTCGCTGTACTGACGCAGACTTGCGTTAGCATGCAGATACGCCGACTGAGCAATACCACCGAGTACTGGCAGGATTACGCGAGGACCAGTACCGATACGACTCATGATCTTCGAGACGATCGCAGGACCTTGCTTAACGCGGGACTTGTCGATACCGTTGCTCATGGACTTCAGATCGCTGATAGCGATACGCAGGTCACGCTTGATGTCGCCCATCAGCTTAGCCACGTTACCGAGGCCACGGCAGATGTCACGGATTTCACCGAAGCCGCAGACGAAGGTGCCTTCGTTGATCTTGGTGGACGAGCGGGTAACTTTGATATTGGCGTTCAGCACGTTGATATCGTTGTCACCAGCGGATACGGCCACATCGTTCAGACCTGGATACTCGTAGAAATCATTGGTGCCGTTCGGAGTGCCTTGCGGCAGATCGGCTTCAGCAACTTCCTGACCGCCCTTCAACTTGTCAGTGACAGTCTTGGAGAGCTTGGAGTACATCTTGATCCAGTCTTCAGTCAGAGTCTTACTGAACTGGCAGGCGGTGTCCAAAGACTGAGCAGGCGTCAGGGTCTTCGAGCCGGTCTGTAAGTAAGCAGCCCATTTCGGAGAACCATCGAACTTGTCTTTCTTCAGAGTGCCAGCAGCCTGGTTCTGACGGGAGATCAAGTTGTCGCGCATCTTGTAGACGGCGGACTCGGTCTTACCGTAGTTGTTCATCAGGTTGGTCAGCATCTCGGCCAGCTTAGCGCAAGCGGCTTTGAAAGCTTCCCACATGCGAGCGATCAGGCCTTTCGATTTGCCTTCAGTTTCCTGACGGTTCTCGAAGCTGGTCTGATGTACGCCGATGGATTCGAACGACGCCGAGAACACCGCATCTGGAACTGGCAGGTCAGCAGCCCGCAGAATGTTACCAACGCCCAACTGGTACTGACGCGCAGTCTTTGCGTTCCAGTTGTCAGCCGGTACACGTTCCATGAAGCTCGATACGAACGACTCCAGGGATACGGTTACTTCGGCGATGCTTTCAACGTTGCGGCTACCTTCAGCGATTTCGGTATCGCATTCAACAGCATCAGCCACGCAATCAGCCATCTCACCGATCACCACGTCAGTTGGGTTCTCTTCCAACATCATGGCATCAGCGGCTTGCTGTAGTGGATCGTCGTGTACAATCATGGAAAAGACCTCAGTTGTATTCGGCGGCGCAGACGTCGATGTAACGAATGCTGGCCTTGATGGTTTTGAGGAAGTACGGAGTGGAGTTAATCCAACCCTGTGCTGCCAAGCTGCATGATTTGTTAAGAACACTCAGAGCGGTCCGGAGTACCGCTACGTCAGTCTTCTCATTGTGGGCCACAACGCTCTTCGAGAGCTTACCGACCTTATCGGTAATTGCTGTGAACGCACTCATTTCGCGTTTAAGTTGATCGAGGACTTTGAGGCCATCGTTGCAGACTGTCACGCCTGTTTTCAACTCAGCTACGGAAAGCAAATCAGCTTTCGTATTGTTCACCATAGCGGACTGGTGGATCTTGATCTTTGTCCCCATGATCGGGTTATCGCCAGTGCCCGGAGTAAGCTCCAGATAATGGTTAGACGTAACGTCGAGCTTGACTGCCTTCACTGCCAGAGACTTCTTGGCAAACTCGGTAACGCTCTTACCGATTTGATCAGCCTGTACTCCAGCGATGTTGGTTGGCAGTGGGAACTCAACCAAACTCTTCCAGCCGTTGCGCCATTCAACCGCGAAGTCTTCGAAGAGAGCAACGGTCTGAACGACGTGACGGCTAGGCGGTTCGATACGCGAATGCTTGTCCGTAAGATAGGCAGCAGCCGAACCTACGTTAACATCAGTCGCATCCGCTTTAGCATCAGCCTTGATCGAGGAAACCTTCTCCTTAACCTTATCGAGATAGTTCTCGACAGACTTACCGCTGTCAGTCAGATTCTCCCAGAAGGAGACGAACGCATCAGCGATAGCCTTCATCGCCGTATGGAGCCACGTCAGAATGCGACGGATGATACCGTCTTTCTTCTCAGCGACTTCAGTGCTGTAGTTGCCGTTACTCGATTCGAATGACGGAACGACTGCGTTGGCCGGGAGGTAGATGTTTGCGTTAACCAGAATGGATTCAACCGACAGACGTAGAAGTTCCGCGTCGCCTTCATCGAATCCATCCGCGCCGCATGCGGCGATACTCTTATCCACCAGATCAGTCAGGTTATCCGACACACCAGCTGCAATGGAGATCTCATCGGAATGACCCTCCACTTCAGCCGCAATATGAGACAGCTTCTCAATATTGCCGTCAGCCTCACCCGAAGCCTCGATAATGGAATCTTCGAGACTCAGGTGAATGACTGGACGTGGTGTCGACGCCGACTGTGCGAGTCTTTGAAGAATGCTAGCAGTCATTGTCTGTCACCGGTTACTTAGCGTGGTCGTAGGTATTGCCCTGGTTGTTGCCAGCAGCGTTCGCACGATAACGCTCAGGACGAACCACATCAGGTTCATCATTCTTGGTATCGCTACCACCAGCACCACCTTTGATCTTGCTGGCCGACAGGTCGCAATAGCGCATGTTGGCTTTGAGCATCATCAGGAAGTCAGGGACAGACTTGGTCCAGCCCTGAGACATGACGCGGCAGCCGCCGAGGATGCCATTGACCCAGAGGCGCAGTTCAGGATCGATCTTTGCACCGCCCATGGTTTCAGCCATCTTCAGACGGCTCAGCAGGGTGTTGCAGACCTTAACGACCGCATCAGCACCTTTGGTCCAGGTAGCGATGTCTTTCTCGATGACCTTCATGATCTCGAGCGCTTTCAGTGCCAGCGTGCAACCGCTCAGCATTTCAGCGTGCTTCAAGACCTTGCCGGTGTGGGCGGCCTTTTCCTTGATCACAGCGCGTTCCAGCTCAACCTTGGCGCCGTTGAGAGGCCACTTGCTATCTTCACCCGGAATCAGCTTGATGGTGCTGGTTTCTGAGATCTTGATGGCCTTCAACTTGGACATGTCGTTCTTCATCGACCGGTTCAGGTTGTCGCAGGCGCTATTCAGGAACTCGGTGATCGGAGCGATGTCGTTCATGTTGCTTGGTGCTTTGATATCCACCAGATCTTCGAACGCGCCGTGCCAAGCCGAGGTGAAGTTCTTGAACAGACCGACGTTCGCCTGAACGATAGAAGCTGGCGGCTTAACCTGACCGGAGGCGTTGGAGCAATACGCGCCGATACTTGCACCGAGGTTGATAGTACCTTCTTCGGTTTCGCCTTTGTTACGGTTGATCTTCGCCAGCACGCCTTCGCCGTATTTGCCGATCGACTTGCTGCTGTTGAACAGGCGATGCCAGAACTTGGCCACGGTGGCCATCATGGTCTTGAACGCTTCGGCAACCCAGCTCAGGATTCGGCCGATAACGCCCTTCTTCTTTTCTTCAGCTTCAGTCGAGTAGTCCGCACGAGTAGCGCAGGATTCGAAGGAAGGAACCACGACACCAACCGGGATACCCAGGCCGGAGACTTTCAGGACAGCTTCCACCGACAGGGTCATCAGGGCAGCGCCCTCTTCGGTGATACCGCTCTCGCCGTAGGTTTCGATGGTCTGGTCGACGATCGATTCAATAGAACCGGCCGCAGATTCAGCTTTATCGATGGAGGCATTCTGCCCACTGATATCTTCAGAGATAGCATTGATCTCGGCGATATCGGAAACGATGTCTTGCGACAGCTGTTCGAGGTCATCACCTCCGACAGGCTCAGGGGCCGGTTCGATAGGGAGATTAGCGAAGGTCGGTTGAGCTGGCAGCTCAGACGATTCAACGCCGTAGTTAGCAAGTTGTTTCAAGATGGATGGAGGCATGGCTATGTCCTTGGTAATGGGCGCTGTAACTATTTCTTCGGAGCTTTCTCGTAAACATGGTAGCAGCCCATGCACGAGCGCAGAATCTTCAGAAGATCTGTCGAGTACCGAGTGCAGTCAGTGATGATGGTGTTGTGGGTGACGGCGACTTTATTGAAAGCGTTGAAGACGTATTTGAAGGCACTGAATTTCGCCAGTGTGTCGTTGTACTCTTTACGAGCCCGATCCATAATCGGTTTCTTACTCTTCTCGCCCTCAGGACCAAACGCATGGAGTACGTCCGCCGACCGACGAGCCTTATCGAACTTATCGCTTGCTTCTTTTAAAACAGCTTTGTACTGTGCATCCATCGAAGCAAGGCGCGATTCGAAAGACTTAGCGACGCCTGTAATCAGATCGAACTCGATCTTCATCGAATCGTTATACGACTTGAGGCACTTCAAGGCTGTCTTGATGTTCATCAAAGGCAGAGGTTCTGACTCAGTGCTCTTACAGAACAGGTAATTGACCTTACCGATCGTGTGCTGTATTGGATCGAGGATCAGAGTGTTATCGCCCAGGAACTTCAGAGTCTCTTTACGAGCCCAGCCGATTGAGTAATACACATCTTCAGAACTATCGTACGTTTCGGCCGTATCAGCTTTCATGACCTTCAGTTGAAGATCGATCAAGCGTTGGATCACCAGCTTGGCCTTGACGGTGTTGGCCGTAATCTCAGTAGCGCTGAGATCAAACTTACCAGTCAGGTCAAAGCCGTAATAGTAAGTACCTTCCATATGGAAGGGTTTAACCTTATCGTCAGTGAGACGCTCAAGGTCAGCCAACATACCGTCGATGGTCTTGGAG